>Ga0209160_1000527_pt1 | contig 31412 bp, 33 predicted proteins | sample GraSoiAngelo_153_FD_186167 | JGI IMG/M metagenome (GOLD analysis project Ga0209160, IMG submission 186167) | Grasslands soil microbial communities from the Angelo Coastal Reserve, California, USA - 14_1009_12_40cm (SPAdes) (version 2) | ecosystem: Environmental > Terrestrial > Soil > Grasslands ...
AAAGGGAGGGGGGTTTAGATGTGTTCTTCGGCTATGGAACGCTGGTCCAGGTTATAGTGTCCGTTGTGTAGTCCCAGGTGCCAGCGTTTACCCATTTTGGCGTGCCTGACTGTATGACGACTTTCTCGATCAGGTATGCTGTCGGCGTCCTGTCCCCGCTTGCCTGAAACGACATCGAACCCGTTACTCCGAAGAGGCTACCGTTGTAGGTTGAAATGTACTGTTGTAGGTAGGCCTGAATTGCCGTCCCATTGTTTGATCCCGCCTGTATTGTTGCCATTGCTCCGAGCCAGACATCGTCATAAGCACCTAGGCAGTAAGAGTCACATGTCTGAGTTGGATACTTGCTTGCAAATTCTGAGAATAGGGCTTGAGTCTTTGTGTTATTTGTCGCGGCAAACACGGTTGACGCGAGTTTGACTTGCGCAACCAAGTTTCCCGTGGAAGTTGGTGTGATTATCTTGGCGTCATCTGCCTGTCCGTCAGTTCCAAACCAGGGAAGGGTTGACCAGGGGTAGTTATATGTGGATCCGCTTGTGTAGCTGGAAGCTTTTATGATCATTTGGCTGAACTCCTCGAAAGCGATTACGTAAATCGCAACTTTGGCGACGCCGTAGGTGCCCGCGCCAGTGTTAAACTCGGTGTTCAATGCGTTGAGGGTTGCGGTAAAGTCCAAGGTACCCGCGTCGGCAGCTGTAGCGTCGTATCGAATTATCGGCTCCACATGTCCGCCCAGCGCTATGAACGAATCGCGAGTTGCGTTTGCCAGTCCGTCACCGTAGGTATCGTGTCTCTGGACGATGACGACATCCGTTGCTCCTCTGTTTACGAACATTCGGGCGTCTGCCTTTCCCTGATTGATGTCATTGGGCACTGTGCGGTAGAAATAGTCATTCGATATGGCAAGGGTCGTGGCCGTTGATGATGGACTTATCATAATTATGTGGTTCGAATCCGCATAGGACAGTATGTACTGAGCTGTCCCGCTGTTCAGCGGGCCGACGACGACCTGTGCGCCCGAGGACGCTAGAGATTGTAGACCGCTTAGCCCGTCGGCATTCCTTAGTCCATAGTCAACTACTGCAGTCGCGAATTTTAGACCGGTGCAACCGCCTGACGAGAGTAGGGAATTGATGTCGTTGATTGCTAGCACTGACGAGTCCTTAGCTCTAGTGCCTTGGTCGGCGAGAGATGATGAAAGGTCAAGAAGTTCCCCTATGGTAACTGTCTTGCCAGATGTACAGAGTGAAACGCATCCGGTAGGGTTTGTTACGAATAGCGAGTAGCACAGAGCGTTAGTTGACGTTGCAGTCGAAGGAAGGTGGGTTGCCAGATAGGTCCCGCCGGCTCCTGCTCCGATTCCGACTACTAGCAATATGATAGCAATTGCCAGCGACACCGTTCTGGGATTTGGTTTTGATCCTGCTGGTGGTGGTTGAGCTTGCATATTCGAGGTTGTTCTGACCCTAATTGAGATATAAGCTATATTCGTGCGGGGGACATGTTGGGCTGAAGACGGAGATATGGTCGAATTCACCTATGTTGTGAGCTCAATCATCTTCGGCTCTCTCTTCGGCATGATGGCGATTGGCCTCACTCTCACTTATATCACCACGAAAGTTCCAAATTTCGCGTACGGGTCTTTCGTAACCGTCGGGTTGTATACGTCCTACTCTCTATACCGATTCGAAGCTATAACGCCATACTTGTCTGCTCCCATCGCGTTCGGGATCGGGGGCCTAACTTCTATTCTGATGTATCTCGGGATTCTCCGGCCATTGGCGAGGAGAGGCTCACCCTTGGTATCATTGATGATCGCCACCTTGGCCATAGACATCGCATTCGTAGGAATATTCGGGACCTACGCGAACTATCTGCGTTACACTTACGTCTTCATCGATAGCTTGAACTTCACGGAGATACTCGGCGACTTCTCCATTTTCGGGTCTCAAGGTCTCATTCTTGCGGCTCCTCTTACACTTGCCTTGATAACCATCGGGCTCTACTTGTTACTTACTAGGACGAAGTTCGGCGTCGCGATGCGAGCCTCTGTCGAGAATCCTAGCCTTGCCCGGGTTCTGGGGATTGACGTAGAGAAGGTGTACGTGTTCGCATGGTTCCTCGCCGGCGGATTGGCGGCGATGTCAGGCTCATACTATACACTATACTCACAGGGTGGGATAGCAACAGGCTCCGGTCTGATCGTAGAGATCTTTGCGGCAAGCGTGCTCGGAGGACTATCCAGCCTCTATGGAGCAGCGATAGGTGGAGTGATTATCGGGGCCGGCGAAAACCTGCTAACTGGTGGAGGAATAAGCGTCTTTGGCAACGGGGTTCTAGATTACCAAAAGGGGATTCCACTAGTGCTGATGATTCTTACATTACTCGTGTTTCCTCAGGGTCTTGCCTCTCTTCCATGGATTAGGGTTGTGACGAGAATCCGGAGAATTTCAGGTCGACTGCTAGGGGGGATCCGAAGATTGTCTGCTAGGGGATTGCGACGATGCTGAACGTCCCTTCAGTAGTCTTCTTGGGAATCGACGTCGTAAAGTTTGCAGTTAACCTCGGAACTGCCTACATGTTGTTCCTGGCTGTCAGCCTCACTCTGAATCTTGAAGCTGGCTATACTGGCGTGCCTAACTTTGGAAAGGTAATGTTTCTCGCCGGGGGTGCGGCAGTAAGCGCATCCGTTTGCGGCCGACTGGCCGTTTTCATTCTGGGAATAAATGTGCACGGCGACTATAATGGGTACATTGTCACGGTCATTAATCAGGTCAATGCCTCGCTGTCACAGAACCCCGTTCTGTGTGTCGAGCTTATTCTTCTCGGTACACTTCTAGCCGCCGGGGTTGGCGCGATCATGGGGTTCCTAGCCTCCTATCCTGCGATTCGATTGCGGGAGGATTACCTTGGCATGTTGTTGCTTGCTTCGGCTCAGTTTTTTCAAATTTTCCTAGGTGCCTATGCTCCCCTCATCGGTGGAACCCAGGGCATCTCAGTGCCTAATTTCTTCGGGTGGGCCGGAAGTGGAATTGGGGTAAGGGATGTTGCTGTTCTGGGTTTTCTCACTGTCTTCGCCATCTCAGTGTTTGTCTTCGTCGAGAGGGTCGCTCGATCGCCGCTCGGTAGGACACTGAGGGCGGTGCGAGACAACGAACTGGCGTCTAGGGCGTTGGGAAAGAACGATGTAGCGATAAGAAGGAATGTCATCGTTATCGCTGCTGCCATCAGCGCAATGGCAGGCGCGTTGCTCACGTTTCAAGTGGCATCGGTCGGACCTGGAACATGGGACCGCGTAACATGGACGTTCTGGATATGGGTCATGGTCATAATCGGTGGGTCAGGCAACAACCGTGGGGTGGCATTGGGCGCACTATCTTTTGCATTCCTATTTGACATGATAGACCAAGTGCAATTCGCCTTCCAGCCCTATCTGCCTGATTTTGTCGATGTGAACTTCCTTAGATACATTCTATTTGCAGCGTTGCTGATTCTGATACTCGCTTTCAGGCCTGGAGGTATTCTACCAGAGAAGTCTTCACCTACTTTGCCGAAGAGAACCCTGCATGGAATCATGGGACGAGAAAATGCTAAAGGCGAAATGGACCAGAAAGAACCAGCTTGACTTCTCCCAACTAGTGAGCAAGCTGTTCTGTAGTCATCCGATCCTTGGGGGGAGTTCGTGTATTATGGCCGAATGATAGAATTAGAGAAAGGTGCTGTGGAACCCATCCGGAATCATGATCAAAGACCGTTTAGTATTATTGGATTATGACTTGAGTCGGAAAGGTTTGCCATCATTGAGAACCCTCACGGGCACCCGTTCCTTCCATTTCCCTAGCCATTCGAGGTCTTCTTTTGCCTCCCTCAGGTCGTCAGGTAGCATTTGCGGAATCTCATCAGAGATAGGATACCATCGGTTGCACTCTGTGCAAACCAGTAAACCTTCAGTGATTTCCTCTTTCTCTTCGAAAACGTGAAGTTCGAGGGGATAGTGCTTGTCTATTGGACAGGCAAGGATGTCTAGGAGGCGTCTCTTCAATCCTAATCTAGGATCCTGGACCCACGGGTTGCAAGATAAGGTTTGACCGTGTCTAGTTCGCATTCAACGTAACGAGGGTCTTGTATCTACCCGATCTCAGCGCGGCATCGCAGACACGGATTGCCTTGAGTGCGTCTTCGCCGGACGGGGCTTCTTTGGTGTCTCGAAGAATTGTTGTCATGAAGTTTTCAAGTTCGACTTTGAGGGGCTCAGCCCATGGGGTATAGGGCTTTACTAGTCGTTCGGAATTTTCAACTGTGATTTCTTGGGTGATGTAGTCTAAGTTTATCGTAGCGTCGCTGCCGGTGATGATCAGGGTTCGGACCTTACGTGGGGTAAGCCAGTTCGCATCAATAAAGCCGGTTGTGCCCCCATCGAAGCGCAGCATCATCTCTGCATAGTCCTCGTAGGAACGGGTCCTCAAGGAACCTGTCTGAGCAAAGACCGCTGAGACCTCTTCTTCCAGCAGATATCGCATCGCGTCAATATCGTGAATCGCTGTGTCTTTAACAACGCCCACATCTCCTATCCGTATAGGCCACCTGGCGACTCGGCGGCCAGTCGCTATGATTACATCTCCCACCGCTTGCTGGCTCAACATCTTCTTTACCGCTCGGACTCCAGGATTGAATCGTTCGATGAATCCGACCAGCAGCTTCACACCCGCCCTCCTCGCCGACTTGACAAGCTTCTCTGCTGAGCGCTCATCTCCAGTCATGGGCTTCTCGACCAGGAGATTCTTGCCAGCCTCAATCGCCAATGATCCAACCTTCAGATGAGATTTCGTCGGCGTGCAGACAGTCACGGCGTCGAGCGCAGGAACTCGGAGAAACTTGCCCAGGTCAGTATACCATTCGACACCATATTTGTTGCCGATCTCCTTCGCCCGCTTCTCATCCTTCTCGCAGACGGCTACTAGATCGGCCATTCGGCTCTGGCGCAGGACCCGGACTTGGTTCTCGCCCCAGAAGCCTGTGCCAATGACCCCCACGCCCACGCGTTTCATCCGTCGAGAGTGCCTCTTCCTATAGTCGTGTAGAAGAGGCCGGCCTTCTCAACATTTGAAGCTTCCAGAACTCGGGTAAGATCGCAGATCGCTCCCGGTCGATCCATTTCGGTTGCAAGTTGATCTGCATCAAGCTCGGCGACGGATGACTTCGGAAGCGCAACGACGGTGCAGTTGGCCTTGGCTACGGCTCGAAGAAGACTATTCTCGATTCGGGCACGTTCTCCAACAATCTGTGTCCAGGGCTGGGATCCAGCCTCTCCCGGGTAGAGTGAAATTCGTGCGCCCCTTTTTCGAAGCAATTCGATAATTGGTGGCGACTCAGGTTTAGACCAGGGATTCTTGAGTAGCCCATCTGTTCCGAGAATCGCAACTCGCGATCTCCTAAAGGGATATCCGCAGTGGCCAAGCGCTCTCCGTATCATTTCTATAATCTGAGATTGGTACTCTTCGTTAACGGAGTGAGCTGCTCGCAGGAGTCTCGGGCCGTTCCTTCGTTGTGAACTCGAGAGGGCTATGCTTGTTCCGATCGATTCTCGCTCGGGGATTGGGTTCGATCGTTCTGTGGGGGTGATTCGAGTATCTCTACAGAGCTCTAGCACTTCATCATAGCTGATTCCGTGGGCTTCTGACATCTTCGCGAGCTCCAGTTCAAGCGCCCTGGCCACTTCTCGACTAACGGCGGAGTAGAGGCCCGATGCTTCCGCGACCTCTACTGTCGAAGTTAGGCTTAGTGTTGGAAAGACTCGAAGGAGTTCCTCTTGGAAAGCGGTTGAGACCGCCTCATCGAATCCCGCCAGTACTTTCCGTTTTTCTTTGAATTCTCGAATCCTCTCACCTGCCCAGAATAACGGAATGTAGTAGAGATTCATGTCAATTCCGATCTTTAGTCCTCCGTGTTTTTCTATCGTTGACTTTACGATTGAGGATGTGTAGCGGGGTTTGCAAAGACCCGCGAAGGCAACACTGGTTCCGGTTGCGAGTCCAGGGGCCAGGTTCCGTATGGTCATCTCAAGCGCGTTGGTTTGCTCGGTACTGGAGACGTGAGTCGTCAGAATTAGGGTCCTAACTTCGGATAGGGGCAGTCGATGATAGTCTGGCGTTATCCTGATTTTCCCTGACTTCTTGAAGATCCCAAGGAGCCAGAGAGCCTCTTCTAAGCCCGGCCGGTTCGCGTGTGTTCTGCCGTCTTCGCCGAAGGGTCCTACAAGATAGTTGGAAATGCCGGCTTCAGCATAGAGGACGGAGAGGAGAAGGGCCTCAGGATTATCCCCGACAATCGCAACAGAATGATTTTCTTCCATAAATCCTTCAGCCGCTTCAGCAACTCTTGTGGGGAGCCTCGGGGTTGTTCGTGATCTGCTTAACCGATTGCATCTGATCTGTTGAAAGATTTCCGCGTCGGCGGCGACGTGGTTGCCAGCGTTAAGCGCAAGATCTGTCAGCGCTTACCATGAATATTGGAATCTCTAGCATGATTGATTCTTTCAGATCTAGGAATGTTTTCAATCTCTTATCTACCAAGGATTGTCTTACAGAAACTAGTCTGAGGTCCGCTAGAATGAAGGTTTGGATCGACGTTCTAACCCCGAAACATGCGCTCTTCTTCGAACCACTCTATCGAGACCTCGCCCGAGACGGGCACCAGCTGCTACTAACAACGAGGATCTATCGTGAAGCTCAAGAAGCGCTAGAGCTGAAACGGTTACGATTCCGTGTTGTCGGAGAACATGGAGGCGCTTCCCGATACGGCAAACTCTTGGCCAGCGGACGCAGAGTGGTGAAGCTGGCCCAGCTGATTGAGAGCTGGCGGCCTGATACGGCTGTCTCGTTCTCCTCTCCCGAGGCGGCGAGAGTTGCTTTCGGGCTTGGAGTTCCACACGTTGCAGTGAACGATTCCCCTCATTCTTGGCTTGTTGCTCGACTCAGCATTCCTCTCTCCCGATACGTCTGCTCGCCCTGGATAATTCGCAGAAAGGTCTGGCTTTCTTTCGGAGCATGGCCTGACGGCATCGTGCCCTACAGGGCATTGGACGCCGCCGCCTGGTTGAAACGACACAAGCCGAATCCCGCAGTGCTCAAACAGCTTTCACTGAAAAGGGACAAGCCAATCGTCCTGTTACGGACTGAAGAATCGTACGCGTCATACTTGGAGGGCAAGGCTAGCGACAAAGCGCCGGTGATTGGGCCGATCACACAGGAACTCTTGAGACGGAAACTGGATGCTCAGATCGTCATTTCGACAAGATACGGACGCCAGGCGCCAGTTCTAAGGGATAGATTCGGAAGCAGAGTCAGAGTTGTCGATCATATTATCGACGCGACAAGCCTCCTCTACTACTCAACCTATTTCATCGGCTCCGGAGGCACGATGACTGTCGAAGCAGCGTTATTGGGTCGCCCCGCTATCTCGTGTTTTCCCGGGGAGAAACCGCTCTACATAAAGTACCTTGAGAAGAAAGGCCTGGTCAAAACGATCCAATCTCCCAGAGAGATCGCGCTAATGGTCAGCAGGAGCCTGTCCTCGGACGAGGAGAGAAAGCAGCAGGAAAGGCGGGGGACGAGACTACTCCACGAAATGGAAGACCCGATCAAAGTCATCTCTGGAGTAGTCAAGAAGACCTGGAAGAAGACCCAGAACTAGGCTACGTCCGCCCCGCGCTTTGACAGAGCGCGCGTCAGAGGCTTCAACTCCAGAAAGGCAAGTTACCTACCCCAGACAATGCCGAGTCCTCCCCAGCCCAACAAAGAAACCACTCCGTCCATCTTTGTTGTTACCGTTCACGGTTACCAAACCAGTTACCAGTCGAGAAAAGTCAATTCCACTTTGGTGCTCGCGCCACAAAACTCGAGTCTGGAATGGAATTAACAAAACGTAACCTCCTTGTCAGCCCCGATCTTCGAGAGAAGCCAGCAGACTGTTCTCTTTCAAATCCGACAAGGGTAGAACAAGCCCGGATCTGCAATCGGGGCAGGCGATTTGAGATCACGCACTTCTCACGCTGATCTCCACGCTTAATCTGCGATTAGAAAAACGGTCGACGGTTCCATTCCACGCCTAGAATCAATAGACTCGCCCGGCTTAGATTCAACTGGCGCGACCCCCTCCAAAAAATCTCAAAAGCAGTTACTCATCATGACACAAATCAGCTCTTCTTGGCGTGACACGGGAGGATCGTGGTTCTGGTTTAGGTTCCGATTGTTTCGTTGAAGAGTGGTTTGAATTCGTCTAGTAGCTGTTTCAGATCGTTCTCGGTCCTTCCTTCCATGTAGATTCGGATTAGCGGCTCTGTTCCGCTCGGTCTGACAAGGAACCATCCGCGGTTTTTGATGTCGACACGGATTCCATCGATGGTGCTCGTAACTCTGTTTCCGAGCCGCTGACGAATCCTCTTCATCACATCCTTCTTCTTCTCGTCTGGACAGTTGCGCTTCTCTTTGGCCATGAAGAAGTTCGGTAGACGAGCCATCAGTTTGGAGAGAGGCATCCGATTGTCTAGTATGGAATTGAGGATCAACACCGTAGCCATTGTCCCATCTCTTACAGGTTGGTGCGGAGCATAGAATATCCCGCCATTCTCTTCTCCCCCGAGCATCGCCTTCTCTCGAACCATCGTCCTCGCCACATGAATACTTCCTACTTGAGTCAGAATCACTCTTCCTTTTCTCCGTCGAGCAACCTCAGTGACAGACATTGATGAGTTAACGGGCGTAACGACCTTGCTTCCCGGATTCTTTTTGAGGATCTCGTCGGCGATGAGTGTCAGGCTATTATCTCCCGACTGAACAGCCCCCGTCTCATCTACGAATACTGCTCTGTCTCCGTCGCCATCATGGGCTACCCCAAACATGGCCTTCTCTTGTCGTACGAGAGTAGACAGGGGACCCAAGTTTTCCGGTCGGGGTTCAGAATTGCGACCGGGAAATCGGCCATCAATGTTATCGTTGATCGTGACTACTCGACAACCGATGCGTCGGAGCAAGACGGGAGTAGTCAATGATGAGACCCCGTTTCCCGTGTCCACGGCGACCTTCAGACGATTGGTAAGCTTCTCTTTCCTAACATAGTTTTTGATATTTGACAAGTAGGGTTCGAGAGGTAGAACTCGCTGCTCACGCTGCCCCGGGACCCTGCTAACATTCCAAGGATCTTTCGTGACTAGGTTTTCGAGACGTTCCTCCTTCTCGCGGGGGATCTCGATTCCATCAGAGTCCACAACCTTGAAGCCATTGTATTCAGGCGGGTTGTGGCTTGCCGTAATGACAATCCCGGGAGCTGTGCTAATCTTTGCCAGGAATTGCAGCCCTGGGGTGGTTATAACTCCACAGTCTTCGACACTGCTTCCTTGCGCGAGTATGCCTGCAACCGCCCCTTCCGCGAGCATCTGGCTGGAAGTTCTTCCGTCTCGACCCACAAGTATTTTCTCGCTCTTGAAATGGGAAGCGACGCTGGACCCGATTCCGTATGCAAATTGTGAGGTAATGGTTGCGCCAACGATTCCGCGTATTCCGTTAGTCCCGAAGAGCCGGGGCGCTGTCAACTCTGGTCCTCTCTTCGCTCGAGATTCTCTGTCATTCTAGTTCAGAATCACGGAACCTGGTCTGATGGTTGCTCTGTCGGGAATAACTACTTGGCCAGCGATTAGAGATCCTTTTCCGATCCTTGTTCCCTTGCCAACCGTTACTCCTTCCCCGATAAGTGAATCCTCTATAGTGCAGTTTTCGCCTAGGCTCGTTTGCTCAAACACTATCGTCCCACTTACCTCCGCGCCCCTCCTCACACTCACCCGTTCAGACAGGATCGTGTACGGTCCGAGTTTCGCGGGATCCTCGATCGAGCAATCCTTTCCTATGTACGACGGTTGCCTAATCTTCGCCATCGGCACACTAGTCTCGACGTTCGTTGTCTCTCGGAATTCGGCCCGCTGTAACAATTGCCTATTAGCGATTATGTAATCTGGAATTTTCCCAATATCATACCAGAATCCCGCATGCTTCCAGCCTCTCACTTTCCCTTGCCTTGCAAGAATCGGAAAGACTTCCCGCTCCAAGCTAACTGGGCGCCCGTTTGGAATCGTTCCAACCACTTTAGGATTCAACACATAAACTCCCGCATTGATCCAGCCGGAACCTCGATTAGTCTCGGATTTCTCTTCAAATCCGATAACCCGATCATTTGCGTCAAGACTGGCCAGCCCAAACGGTCGCGGATCCTCTACAGAGACTAAAGCAATCGTTGCTTCTGCCCCGGCTTTAGCATGAGCAGCCATCAGTCCTCTGAGATCAATATCGCTGATTACATCCCCGTTTGCAACGATTAACGGCTCATCTTTATTCAACATAGGTCGTGCAAGGCTTATGGGCCCACCTGTTCCGAGAGGAGTCTCCTCGACTGACAGTACAGCCTTCGTGTCAAGCTTCCTCCTGCCGACCTCAACCCTCAACTTGTCCGACAGATGATTGACCGCAAGTATCACTTCGGTAACGCCTCCTCGCGCAAACCATGCGGCCATGCGATCTACAAGCGGTACGCCTACAAGCGGAAAGAGTAGCTTCGGCTTAGAACAGCTCAGGGGCCTAAGTCTTGTCGCAAATCCTCCAGCAAGAATCAGACCCTTCAACCATGTAGACCCCGAATGTCAGCGGAAAGTGCGCGGCTCAAAGTAATGTTATAGCCTTTATTGGGCATCTCAATGACACAAGATCCCAAGATCTACTTGCAGTTCGGAGGAACAGATTTGATAACGCGAGCCAATCGAAGGAGACGCGAACGTAAAGGCTTGGAGGCAATCTTCACCTCCCAGAAGGAGAGAATGAAGATCGAAATCCTCACTGGTGCAGCGGGCATCATGGCCGGCCTGTTTCTTTCTGTGTCCGCCTTATTTCGAGCGGATGCGCCGCAAGCCCTCGGACCGTGGGGAGACACCATCTACTCAGCTCTCACGTTTGGATCACTTGGAGCACTCTTAGTGATATGCGGAGGTGGCACAATTATGTTCGCGACTGCACATCGCGAAACCAAGCTACAGACCACATCAGCCTTCCCAACTACTGACATTGATCCCTTAGGAGTTGAGAAAGATCATGAAGGGACAGGACGGATGTTTGGCCCAGGTTCAAGAATTGGCGCGATAGCATTTGTCCAGAGTGTTGCGCTAGTCGCACTCTACTCGGGCTTCGTGCAAGAGTTCGAATCGAACGCGACTATGCAAAGTTGGATCAAATCAAATTTTCCTGTTGGACAGTCTCTTCTGAGCTGGGAGGGCGTCTTAATCCTCTCAGTCTCGCTTGGTCTTTTATTAGTTCAGTTTCTACCTGGAAGGGCTCTCTCTGAGTAAGAGCTCATGCAAGCCCAAATCCGATCTGCCCAATGCGTTCGGCTTATGCCACCATTCGTTGCCTCTTGTTAGAAATCTACGAGATCTTGCCACCGCAGTTCTTGCAGAACTTTGCCTCGACAGGGTTCATTGTTCGACAGGTCGGACAGTCGGTCGAGTCTAAGAGTGAACCGCATTTGATGCAGTGTTTGGCTCCTTGGAGAAGTTGAGCCCCACATTTTCCGCACAAGCGGACTCCTTGCATCGTATCGCTTGGCCTCGCGGGGGCGAGAGCACTTGGAGAGAAGACGTCGGCAAGAATCACCACATCTCCAACGGTCGCGATCTTATCGTGTGAGACCTCAAACTCTCTTGATAGGTCTCTATCGTCGAGTAGCGTCTTGAACTGTTCCTTGTCGACCGAAAGCAGCAGAGATTTGATATCGCCGGAATCAGTCGGGATCGCTTTTCGGACTCTTCCTACCAGTATTCCGTGCGAATCGACGACTTGCAGTCCAGTCAGAGTCTCTAGTCGCGAGTGAGCGTCCTTTATGAAAGGCGTCTGAGTGAGATGGTCCACGTATTTTTCACATCCATAGCAATACCATCTTTTCTCATGGGACTTGGTTCGGACGAATGTGAGGGATTGATTACAGTCTGGGCAGCGAGCCTTAGGCTCCTCTTCAAACATGCTATCCACGCTAGGTTTCAACGGTAGGGGTTTTTCGAAGCTATCAGTTACTCTTCCTTCTCAGTTAATATCTTCGCATCTTCACCGAACCATTGGTCTTAGCATCAATAGGAGAATCGAACGGGGTTCGCGATTCGGGACGATAGGCATTGATTTCTTTTAGTCAATATCTGTGAAAGGACAACCCTCGGCGACCTAGATACGCGTTCAAGGACATTCCTACTTTATTTAGGTAAAACAAGCAAGAAATCCTCGTGGGAAAAAAGGACCCATGATACTCCAATTCTCACCCAAAGACGCATTAGGGTCATCGAAAGAGTAGCGGTTTTCAGGCCGATTCGCTGGCTCTCGCCACTGGACCTCTTCCTCAGACTCTCTGATAGTCTCCTCATTCTTAGAAGTTGCACTGAGAATAGTTTGGAATAGTGCAATTGGTCCTTCACTTCGCCTGGAACGGGTTTGGACTAACGACAACTAAAGCTTCAGCGTTCTCGCCTTGCAACATCACTGGTTTCTTTCGAATTCATGATTCTGCCAGAGACCCGCTCAGGATCGGTTCAACTGGGGTGGGAGTGGCGCTAGGCACGGGAGTAACAACGATGGTCAGTCTCCGACGGACGCGGCACCCGCGCATCCTAGCTAGATTCAATGGTCATCAACTGACTACCGAGGCGGTTTCGATAGAAGTTGCCAGAAGATACTGTGAACTTGACGGAAGGTCATGGCACATCCAGGTCTCGCACGAAAGCGGGGTCCCGTCCGGCCTCGGATATGGTACGAGTGGGGCAAGTGCACTCGGCCTGTCCTTCGCTTTGAACGAGGCTATGGGATTGTCTCTCTCGCGACCCGAGGCAGCTCAGCTCGCTCATCTGTGTGAAGTGGAGTGCCAAACGGGTTTGGGGACGGTAACATCTGTCTTCTCGGGAGGGCTCACCGTCAGAACCGAGCCTGGAGCTCCGGAAATTGGACAAGTAAAGAAGATGCTTGTTCCAGCCTCCTTAAGCATCGTATCGGCTAGCTTCGGGCCGATTTCGACCCGACAGGTACTTGCTGATAATCACCTCAAGAGAACCATCAACGCTTGTGGACGGACCCTCACTCGGACATTTCTTCTAGACGCTTCCCACTCGAACTTCATGACCTTATCTCGAATATTCTCGAATTGTGTCGGACTAATGTCATCTCGACTAAGACGAGTCATGAGTGCACTGGATTTGTCTGGTTTTACCTGTAGCATGATGATGTTGGGAGAGTCGTTGTTCTGCCTACTCCCACGCGAAGACGTAGCGAGAGTCGAGGCAATCCTTCGAAGTCACCTATTAGCCCCAACAACATCGGCGATAGCTCGCTCAGGAGCACATCTAATCTGAGTCTTTCCCCACGGCACCCTCGTTTTTTATCCCTCAAGACACGGGACGATCTGGTCAAAGCTGCAGCCAGCGGCTTGGTAGCTCCTCAAGGGTTAATCGCGCACGGAAGAGGGGAAGCCTTTGACTATGTCATTGGTGAAAGAACGATGCCGGCTGCCTCTCTTGCAACATTGGCCGCGGCCGTGCTTCTTCTAAAGGCAGAATGGCCAGTTATATCAGTCAACGGAAATGCTGCGGCACTTGCCGGAAAAGAAATAGTAAGCTTGGCGTCTAACGTTTCTGCCCATATTGAAGTGAACCTATTCCATCGGACGATTGAGCGTGAGAAACTGGTCGCTCGCTATTTGAAAAACTTCGGGGCAAAGGAAATTCTCGGCTTGGGGTCTTCGGCGAGCAAGACCGTTGGAGGAATTTCCAGTCCCAGAGCAAAAGTGGATCCCAACGGGATTGGAATTGCGGACGTAGTTTTGCTCTCGCTCGAGGACGGGGATAGGGCTCAAGCGCTTCGGCACGAAGGAAAAAGTGTCATCGCCATCGACCTAAACCCTCTATCACGAACATCTCGAGTCGCGTCGGTGACAATTGTTGATAATAGTGTCAGAGCTATTCCCGCCCTGATCAAGTCCGCTAAGAAAATGAAGCAACTCCCTGAAAGTCAGCTAGAGGGATACATTTCGGGCTTCAATAACGAGACAAATTTGGCGAATGTGATAAAACAAATCATTCGATATCTCCAGGGATGGATGGAGAACTGAAACACACGGACGACACAGATAGGAAAAAGATGTCTGTCGCCGCATTCATGAGGATGAAGACCGAGCATCGTAGAATTGTCATGGTGACATCGTATGACTACCCAACCGCAGCGATTGCAGACGCAGTGGGAGTCGATTCAGTTCTCGTTGGCGATTCGTACGGAATGGTGGTCCTGGGCTATGAGAACACGATTCCAGTGACTGTGGAGGAGCTTTTGCCAGTTTGCCGAGCCGTCAGGAGAGGCGCTACACGACCCCTTCTAATTGCAGATCTGCCATTCATGAGCTTTCAGGTCTCACCGGAAGAGGCTGTCCGGACGGCGGGCAGATTCGTCAAAGAAGGCGGTGTGGAAGCAGTAAAGATTGAAGGAGGCAGCGAAGTGTCAGAGATAGTGGAGTCCATCGCCCGCAGAGGAATCCCCGTGCTGGGCCACATCGGGGTCACTCCGCAGACGGCAACTTTGCATGGAGGATATAGGGTTCAGGGCAGAAACGCTGATTCCAGCGACAAGCTCGTTGACGATGCCAAATCGCTCGAGGAAGCGGGGGTATTTGGAATCGTTCTAGAGATGATCACCGAGGAGGTTGCTCGGGCCATAGCCGAGAGTGTGTCCGTTCCAACCATCGGGATAGGGTCTGGAAGGTTTTGTGACGGGCAAGTGCTCGTGCTTCATGATATAATTGGACTGTACCCGAGTCTCAGACCGAAGTTTGCTAAACGTTACGTGGACGTTGCAACGATGATCAGGGAGGCCCTGCAGAACTTTGCGGCCGATGTTCGAAACGGAGCGTTTCCTGAAGAACAGCACGTATTCAGAATGGAGGAAGACCAACGGGCGAAGCTGGATTCTAAGCGGAAGATCTGAACTCTTGCGGATCGCGGTTGTCGGCGCTGGGGCGATCGGCTGTCTTTTCGGAGGCCGCCTCCAAGAGGCCGGACAGAGCGTTCTACTGATTCATCACAAAAGGAGTGTCGTGGCTTCCATTGAGAAGAAGGGCGTTAGAATTCGGGAACTTTCAGGAAAGGTTGTTCGTACGCGCATCAAAACGCGGACGAGCCTATCAAAGTCCGACGAGCCAGACCTCGTATTGATTACGGTGAAAGCCTACGACACTGAGCCAGTCGCGTCACTTCTCAGGAAATCAATCGGGCGCAATGTGCCTGTGTTGAGCCTTCAGAACGGACTTGGGAATGTTGAGAGTCTGGAGCGTCGCTTGGGTTCAGATTCGATCATGGCGGGTACAACTACCGAGGCCGCTTTGGCAACTGGACCAGGTAGCGTCATTCATAACGGAACAGGGATTACTTGGGTTGGAGAAATGAATGGTAAGCACTCTAAAAGAGGCCTTGCGGTTAAGAGGGCGTTTCAAGAGGCTGGCTTCTCGACGGTCGTCAGCAATAATATCAACGGAGTGCTCTGGACTAAGGCCGTTGTGAATTCAGCAATCAACCCCGTCACAGCCATCGCTCGGGTCAGGAACAGGGATGTACTCAAGACACCTGAACTCCTCGAAATTGCATCCAAGGTAATTGACGAAAGTAGCGCCGTAGCCTACGCAAACGGGGTTGTTCTCGAGCCTGCCCCGAAACAGCTGTTCGAAAGAGTCTTGGCTATGACATCGAGGAACAAATCTTCGATGCTCCAGGATATAGAAGCAGGTCGAAAGACTGAGATTAGTCAATTGAACGGTTCGATCACTCGGGTCGGTAGCATAGTCGGAATAAGCACACCGTTCAATTACCTATTGACAAAGCTGGTGCTCTCTCTGGAACGGTCTCAAAGCAACTTTTGACTCGGCAGGGTCCAGATCAACCCTCGTTTGGAGGATAAGATCTCGGCAGTCAAAACTCACGATGATGCCGACATCATGATCCCTTAAGTTCAAAATAACGCGGAGAATGACGCGCTCCGTCCTTGTGCTACGCGGACGGGAGCGGCAAACCTCTGCAGTCCACGTTTCCCTTGACTCTGCGAATGAAGTTTGGACACGCAAAACACTGGACGAAGGATACAGTCTTGTTCAAAACGGGGCAAGCGACCGCTTCCTTTTTCATTCTAGCAATCTGTTTTCCTCCAGCGACGCCCTTCAAATCCTGAACAAACTGCTTTGGGGTTGTCGGCGGCTTCTCTGGCACAACGATCTCTACGACGTATTTCGGAGGTGGAGGGTCTTCGCTCATCGACTTCTCCTCGACGGACAATGGACCATCTAATTATTTCTTTGTTACTCAGAGAGTCCAAAAACTCTTCATCAGCGCTCGGTTATTGGCATTTTTGATCCCAAGGCCGGGCTTTCGACTCAGTATCGCAATTCGGTATCTTTCGATGGACACGGAACGAGTATTCGAACGAACAAAAGATCGATATTTGTCCTCATCAAGATCCCAGAAAGTCGAAACAGTTCGGATTCAAAACCAGAAGAACGGCGATGCAAAAACAAGAATATTTGTCCCGTCATGGCCAACTCCGATACGCACGCCACGGTTCGCTCCAGATCTTCAGCATGGAACGCTTAAACCCAATCGGTAACGCATCCCGTTGGATAACAGTATTGCCAAGGCTTACTGGTTGGCCCAGGACAGCGGTCGTTCTGTCAGGCGGCGAAGGTATTCGTCTGAGACCCATAACGGCAGACTTGCCCAATGGTCTCGTCAAGGTTAGTGGGAAACCGCTTTTGCAATGGGTAGTCGAGTGGCTCAAAGCAAACAAGATATCGAACATCGTGATGGGTGTCGCCTATCTGAAGGAGCAGATAATCGACTTCTTTGGCGACGGAGCGCTCTTCGGTGTGAATATCCAGTACAGCGTCCACAGCGTACCTGGAGGAACAGGTGAAGGCTTCAGACTAGCCATAAGCCGTTACGTTGATGATGAGACATTCTTCGCGCTGAACGGCGACCAGATCACTGACCTTAAGCTCAAGAGCTTGCTCGCGAAACACAGGAGGAGCGGTGCGCTGTCGACGATTGCTGTCGTCCCACCCGCAACTCCCTTTCGGACTAGTCAAAGTGGACCAGCGTGACTACTGTCGTGGATTCGTCGAGAAGCCGGTACTGAAGAACGTGAATATTTCGACCGGAATCTATGTGTTTGAGCATGAGATCGTTGAGCACCTTCCTCGAATCGGCGATGTTGAGAGAACAACCTTTCCAAGTTATCAAAGGCGGGTAAGGTAGGCGCTTTCAGGCACGGGGGATCGTTCATTACGATTAATTCCATAAGGGAGCTTGAAGACGCGGAGAAGCAGTTAAGGAATCAAGCAGATTGAATGTTCTCGTCACAGGGATAGCCGGATTCATTGGTTCAAGACTCGCCGCGAAATTGGTAGAGCAGGGAGACAATGTCTACGGGCTAGTCAGACACTCGTCGGAGAGAGAACTGAACAGAATAGGAAAAATTGTTCCCAAAATTCACCTAATTGAAGGCGACCTTGTGAGATTTCATTCTGTTCTCTCTGCGGTAGAGACCTCTGATCCCAACATTGTCTTCCACCTCGGAGCGCTAACTCCTGTTCGATTATCATTCGACGATCCCTATCCATACATAGGGATCAATTTTGATGGAACAGTGAACCTTGTCCACTCGATAGTTAAACAGTCGCCGAACACAAGGCTCATCGCTGCTTCCACTGCCGAAGTATACGGCTGGCAACCTTCTGATCGTGCTATCCTGGAGAGCGCTCTGCTCAACCCAGCGTCACCCTATGCTGTTTCGAACAGCGGCCGCGGATCAGTATATCCAAATGGCGAACAGGATCTATCACCTCCGAGGAACTGTAATGAGACCGATCAACAGCTATGGCAGGGTCTGGGAGAGCGGCTTCTACACCGAGTATTTGATCTCAAAGATGTTGGGGGGAGAGACGTGCTATATCGGCGCGCCTGACTCGATTCGTGACTACATGTTCGCTGAGGATCATGTCGATGCTTACTTGGACGTAGCCAAATCCGAGAAGGCAATCGGCGAGGTCTATAACGTGTCCTGGGGCAATCCTGTTACAAATGCAGAACTCGCTAAGAAACTGTCAGGATTGACAAGGTTCAAGGGAAAGCTCGTCTTCGGATCGTATCCGCCAGGTTATCCACAACGGCCGCAGAGTCAAGATCCGGCGTATCTCGTTTTAGACAACACGAGAATTAGCAGAGAAGTCGGCTGGCACCCACGTTACTCCCTTGACGAAGGATTGAAGCGAGCCGTCGAGCTGTGGAATCGGAAGACAAACTAGAAGTTTTCAGCTGTGGCGATGATCTTACTCATTAGGCTGCTCCTTTTCCAACGCGAGTAGTCCGGCGTAGCCGCACTCGTCACATAGATATCGGATTGGGAGAATCCATCCCTCTAGAGGTGCCCGCGAACGTTTCACCGCCGCTCCGCATTGAGGGCATAAGAGCGTGCCATGTCCACTTCTGCGGATTGAGCGAATAACGTCGAGTAGAGCCGACAGCCTAATTTCGCCTAATGGAGCTCTATACTCGCTTCCGGGAAGCCGTAGCCCACTAGAACTTTCTTGACCTTGTCCCGATGATCTCCTTGGAGGATGATAGCGTTGTTCTTGGAAGTGCCGCCACAGGCACAATACGTCTTCAGTTTCGTTGCAAGATCTGGGAGGTTGACGCTCTTTCCGTCAATGCCTTCGACAATGGTGGCTGGTTTGCCCCATTTGCGCATTTCCATTCGGACCTTTACGGTCTGTTGCTCCATGCTGATGGTGCCGCAAACGCATAGGTCTTTAGGAAGGCCGCAGGTCGAACAAACATCGGCCATTCTAGAAGCCTGAGACTCCTTTGTGGTCGTCCACAGGTAAAAGAGGATGTCCTTGCGTATTTAAGAGTGCCTTCAAGCGTCTCGGATCAAATTCCTATTGAAAGGAAAAGCGCGAACCAGAATAGCCAAGTTCCGAAGAGCACGAGAAAGATGGTTTGCTTTTCTTGCATCCTGACTTCTGATGGATAGTTCTATCGTCATGGCTAAAATCGAGCTTGTTACTAGCGTCTGGTCGCGTAAAGCACGAGTTAGAGTGTAAGCTTGGGTATTCTGCCTAGGCGGGAATACGGAATCCACGGAGTTCCCGAGATTGCCGCAGGCGTCTGGAGTTTGCTGAAACAGGGAGGAGTGTCGGTTCCAAGGTATAGTGATAAATATTCAAGACTAGCATAACCCGGAGTGCTTTAAAGTGGGAGAATGAGCGAACGCATCTCCGTTTCGATTGAGCTTGAGTTCTTCAATAAGTACCTGTTCAACGCGCTGAAAAGGAGCCTTTCAAATGCAGCTCCAAAGAGGAAGTTGGACATTATCTACTACTACTCGCGCGATCCTCGCGTCAAATTCTCAATCGCTCTCAACGGTTTCAGCAGCGGAGGAGCTGCCGTGCATCCGCAGTGGAGCACTGTCTTCAACAACGTTCAGAACATGCGCCAGTATCTTCGCTAAGCGTCCTTTCCATCAGGCGGGCAGTCCAAGGGCATCCTTTAGGCCCTTGTACCGATTTCGGACTGTGACTTCAGTCACATTTGCTATTTCAGCGATTTCCTTCTGAGTCTTTTTCTCATTCTCTAGCACGCAGGCGACGTACAACGCCGCCGCCGCCAGGCCCATTGGGTCCTTGCCTGCCACCACGCCTTTCTTCTTCGCATCTTTCAAGACTCTGATCGCTGATTGCTGAGTCTGCATTGAAATTTCGGCTCTACTCGCGATCTTCGAAATGCATCTAATCGGATCCTCCACAGGCATGGACATTTCGAGTTCTCGCAAAAGCAGCCTATAGCATCTAGCCACATCCTTCTTCTTAATTCTGCTGGCGGCAGCAACCTCCTTTAATGTCCGAGGGGTTTCGGACGATCTACAGGCGGCGTAGAGAGACGCCGCAGCAATGGCGGCAATAGATCTGCCTCGCACTAGTCCGTTATCCAAGGCCTTCCGGTACACCACAGCTGAGCTCTCCTTCACGTTGGCGGGTACGTGAAGCTTGTCGGTAAGGCGATCCAGCTCTGCCATCGCTTGCGCAAGATTTCTGTCAGATGATGAATGTACGCGAGTGCGGATCTGCCACTTGCGAAGCCTTAGCATCTCCATCCTGGTCTCCATCGGAAGCTGTCGGCCAAACGCGTCCCTATTGACACGGTCTATGACAGTGGAGAGACCCTTGTCGTGAATGGAAAATGAAGTAGGTATACCTACGCGTCCTCTCTCGTCCTTCTCCTCTTTTGTGAAGGCACGCCACTCTGGCCCGCGACTCATCAGATTCTGGGACAGCACGAGCCCACAGTCTTGACAGATCGTCTCCCCTTGGTCGAAATCTTCGATAAGATTTACACTACCGCATTCTGGGCAGACGTGAATTCTGGAAGGGTTTCTACCAGGAGCTGTTGGCGTGGTCGTGAAGTTCCTTCTCCAGCTTTCCCGAGCCTCGGTCAGAGCGTCGAACCGCGTGTAGTCTGTCGCGCCGAAGGCTCACGTTAGGAAAGTGAAAGCGCGGAGGACGTATGTCATATAAGCCTTTCGACAAGTATATAGGGAACCTCTGGTTCTCACGCGGAAACCCCTTATGAATACCGGGCTAGCGCCGAGCCTTCGTAGCCCGGTGGTGTAGTGGTCTAGCATAGCATGGACGTTACGGGCCAGACATTCAAGCGTCCCTAGTGGGCTCTGGATCCCTCACAGGATAGGGTAGGAGTCACCTGCTGACGGGAGTTCGAATCTCCCCCGGGCTACCTGCTGTGCAAGGGAGGGCTGACCTTTGTGGCCTAGTGGAATCTGCATGCACATAAACATCTCGGAATAAACGTGAGCGTACCCCTCGTCCTGAGCGACGGGCAAGAAGAGCAATGATGAGTGCAGAAAAACGCGATGAGTGTGATTTTTCTGCCAGTTTGTGAATCCCACCCTCGATATAGTTTGCTGTAGTGTTGCTAGAGTCTGTAGATTGAGGGACTCCGACAGTCTGGAATAGATCCAAAGAAAGGTTAGTCCTCCGACAAGCATTAACGAAGGCGTACTTTCCAAAGTTTCTGGTTTTCTGAGGTTTGAATATTCGCGCTGCCTCAAGATTCGAGTGTTCGGGGTGCTCCCCTCAGACTCAACTTCTAGCACCGTTTGCAATCCAAGGATTCGGTCCTTTCCGGCCTCTTCCATTAGCTTTGCATGTCGAGTTAAACTGTCAAGTATTTCGTCAGTTGATCCGGTTATTGAGTTTCGGCTGGGTCGCTTGCCTTTGAATCCAAACGATATCTTGAGCGAGGAGGCCGACTGGATGAGCTCATCGCTCTTCGCATGCTCTAGTTCCCTTGGTTGCATATTGGAGTACTATCTTTCCTCCGAACAAGGACAAAGTAAGGGGCCCTCCATGCGACAGTTAACGCGACCCTTTCGTTGACGTCCTACCGGTGAGTTCGGAAAACTGGAGAGATTAACCATGGGCAGCTATGTTTTATTCCAAAATTTCTTTGATAAGGATACCTGGATGGAGTTCGGTCTGTCACAAGCGAGGTTTCGATACCGAGCAGTCGCAGTGGGAGGCACATTCGACATTCTGCATGTTGGCCACGAGATCTTGCTGGCTAAGGCCTTCGAGCTTGGGAAACTGGTTTTTGTCGGCGTGACGGGAGATCGCCTGGTTTCCGAGCTTAACAAGGATCATCCCGTAAGGACCTTCATTGTTAGGCGACGAAATCTCCGACAGTTGTTGAAAGCGCGTGGCTGGCTTAAGCGAGCTAGAATCACGGAGCTGAAGGATTCGTTCGGACCCGCGATCCGAAGGAGACGACTCGAAGCTATTGTGGTCAGCGAAGAAACTCGAGCGAACGGGCTCCGGGTAAACCGGTTAAGGCGAAACCGGGGACTGAAGCCTCTTCGGCTGTTTGTAGTCCCGATGGTTAGGGCCGACGATGGTAAGGTACTCTCTGACAGCAGAATTCGACGCGGCGAGGTTAATCCGCGAGGCAGACTAGAGAAAAGAGTCCGTGCGAGGATTCGGTAATCCGTTTTGGCTACTTCAGATGCAACTTAAGCTAACTGATATCTTAGTCCGCTTTCCGTCGAGTATACGGTGAGCATCTGTTCGAGTTCTCGGAGGAAGCCGTCACTGAGATGCCACCTCGACTCCTTCTTTTCAATGAATCCAGCCCCCACGAGTCCATGGATCATGTTGTAAAACTGGCCTACGCTCATTCCGCGCTTGCTGATCCAGTCTTTCCACGCTTGTATAGGTAGGCCTGCTGGTTCCGCTCTCTTGACCTCCCGCCAGAAGTTGTGAGCTTCGCCGGCGAGAAAGTCACTCTTCCAGAAGACTCGACGAAACAGTTCATCCGGATTGCTTGGGAGATTGCCCGCCTTGAACAGAATGGTGGTCTTCTGTTTCGGGGGTCCACGAGCAGCTCTACGAGGCATCGAAAGGATCACTTGGATTCGCGAGAACTCATTCTGCCTTTAATCCTTATGGTGAGTTGTAGTGGTTTAGGACGTTCGATTTACCTTGTGACGCAGGTGACGATATTACGTAAGTAAAGCTATAGCGAGATGTCGACTAGGGCGCCCTGGTGACTACGGTGCCATTCGCTTACCCGTTCGAGCCGCGGAAGTGTAGCTTCAGCTTCTTGGGTCACCAATGACATCTTCTTGAGTCTGCATTTAGGAACCGTCTAGTAGTTGCTTCTTCTCTTCGAGAGAGAGTTCTTCAACATAGACGGCTGTAGCCCTCAAATCCTTATGTCCCATAAGGCTCTGGACTTTCCAGTAGTCCCTGCCTGTTTTTCTGGCCCAGAATGTCCCGAAATAGGCCCGTTGACGGTGATTGTGAAGCCGATCCCAGTTCGGAACGCCAGCGAGTTTTGCATACTTTCTTAGAATGTTTGTGCCATGTTGTTCAGTAATGGGAATGATCCGCTCGCCCTTGCGAGCCTTTGAGGCTAATGTCTGAGCAAGTTTGAGCCATTTCTTTCCGGGATAATCAGGCTCGGTTTTACCCCCCTTGAAATGAATCATTATCGTTTCGTGGCCGACATCTTCCTTCCTTATTCCTGGCAAGTTCACGATGCAAACAGCCTTCTCCCCCATTCTTTTCCTCGTGTAAGTTACTCTGTTGTGGCAGCCAACTATGCTCCCGATTCGCCATCCTCGTTCAAGCTGGAGTCCGAGGAGTAGGTGATCTCGCGGCACAATCTCGGCCAACTCCAGTATCCGAGTCTTGTGTGCGTCGCTTAGGCGCGTTTCTCCTCGTCCATCTCTACTTATTCGCAGTGGGGAAATTCTCCTCCGTTGTTTTCCTTCTCCCTCTACGGGTTGAGAGCGACTTCAAAAACGTCGAAGATACTCACGATGATCTGGCCGAAGCTATCTTGCGCATAGGAAGCGGTGGGCCAAATAACATTTGCTAAAAGTGCAGTTTTAGTAAATATGCGTGCGTATTAGTGCTGAAGACCAAATGCGAGTACAGATTACAACGCAGGGGTCCAACAATTCAAGTCCCTTGGGGTTCTTTCCCAAAGACCCACTTTTGTGTCGCGAGAACAAATTTGTTTCGGAGAATCCTCGACGGTAACGGATTTGGTTAACCTTGGATGGGGACCAGAATGGCTTGCGAAAAGGCAGGGTTTTTTGGCCATGGATAAGCACTTCATCCACTCAAACATTAGGTCACACTAAAGTTGAGCCTTGAGAAGGGGTGGAGTCGCCAAGACGTCATGCTCTCCAATTTATTGGAGAGATGGTATCCATCCAATTTATTGGAGATGGTCTGATATTGGAAAATCTCAGGTCGTATACCTTGGTTCTTTCCTTAGGATAGGCTGGTCTGGAGAGGCTTCTGAAGGAAGACCGATGGGAGGCAGTGGAGGGGGGATTCCGAGGCTCTTGGACATGATGATAACCTCTGCCATGGCGATGTTTGAGACTGCTTGGATTACTGTCTGTGGTGGCGGTCTGTTCTTCTTATGTTCCTCAGTCATCTGGGCAACTTCGGATCGGTCACCTGTTACCTGAGCTTTTCCCTTGACGCTGAGCTGCGCTATTGAGGGGGTGTAGCTTACAGTGAAAACGAAGGGTGCTTCAACCATGGATTCTGTTTTCTGGTCGAGGCCAACTATGTTGATGTTTACCGCGATCTGTACTTGGGGCGGTAGGGGAGTGTCGTTAGCCCAGTAGCGCTCCCCGGTCAGATTTGTGACTTGAATCGCAACTCTCAGCACGATACAATCATCTGAGAAGGCTCTTGCGGCCCCTCTAATATCATTACTTCTTGGTAGGCTCGCTCGGGCCATGTCGCTGGTCGATTGCTCTGCGCACTCTTTGGATCATCACTTTGCGACCATCAACTTTCACCGAAAGAATGTCTCCCTCTTTGAAGGGGAAGCTGGAATCGTCAGTCAACTTCGTTGGTAGATAAATTCTCGGCGATCGATACACCGAATCTCCACTGCCAGCTGACTTCTTCGCTACAGCAAATCTGGTTAAGATCTTCTTGACCATTCTCGACCACTCGCTAACGCATCTTTGCGAGGAAGTATATGTGAGTTTACTTAAGTAAAGCTTTTAGAATTTGCGTGTCTCGAACCTATCGACCGGGTTGGATTCTCTCGTCAGGTTTTGGCAGTACGCATCAGAACTCAAGAGCGAGCAAAGGAAGGGATGGAAGAAAGTTGATGAGAGGGTCGAGTCCGTAGCAGATCACTCCTATGCTGTCGCTTTGCTGGCCTTGTACGAGGGGGAGCGCCGGGGCTATGACGTGGAGAGAATTCTGAAACTTGCGCTAATCCATGATCTGGAGGAAGCGATAATGGGGGATCTCACGCCCCAGGACAAGGCGCGTCTCGGGCCGACTAGAGTGGAGAAGGATCGGGAAACAGCGATCCGAGAATTGTTGTCGAAACTACCAAGCAAGAGTCGTGCATCTTATCTCAAACTATGGACGGATCTGAAAGAAAGGCGGAGTAAGGAAGCTCGCTTGGTCCATCAGCTGGACAAAGTTGAGATGGCGTTTCAAGCCCACAAATACGGAAAGAGAACGGGACAGAAAAAAATGCGAGATTTTTACGAGTCCGCGACTAAGGAGATAGACGATCCGATATTGAAGCGCGCACTAGCGACAATCGTCAAGAACTAGACCAGGGGAGCCAGGGCGACCCGTTCTTTGGCAGATTTTGCCAGCTCATCTTTGTGAAACACATTCTTGAAATCACGAATGAGGATGGTGACATAGTCAGCGATCTCCTCCTCGCTCATAAACTGGAACATGTAACCGCCATTGTATGGGGAAGGCTCGCCCTCCCGCTTCAGAAATTCGATATGCATCAATGGGTCTCCCCGCTTGATCGTAATCGGCTGCCGCTCATTGCTCAGGTTTACGAGCTCTAAAGCGAGTCTACCCACATAGCCGCTGTGAACTTTCGCGGCGTTAAGAAATGAGAGGCCCATCCTTCCGTATTTGCTCTTGGCAGTGAGATGTGCGACAAATTGCGGAGGAGTGAAGACTACCTCGTTCGACACTAAGTTCTGGTGCTCCAAGTAGTGGAGTGTTCGCTCCTCTTTTACGGTCAGAATGTATCCATCGCCATCCAAGAGGCTGTAGTCAAAGGGGTGGATGCACTTGTAGTTCCGAATGAGCTCGGTGAGCTCGTTCTTACCGATTACGCACATGCTCTCGACCCGCTAAGAGGCTAAATTTGACGGTTTCGGTCAATGATTGCTTAGATGGGGACCTAAACTGCGGACGCCCTGACCAGAACGAATGAGAGGGAGGGCTGGCCGGAGAAGAGCGTGGAATAGTCAAATCCAACGACCAACAGAATGTCTCCGACTCCGCCGGGGGGGACCGGCAGGGTCATGTTGGTGCTAAGTCTAGGGGGCGCCGAAATTGGAATAGGCTGGCTCCCTGGTATGATGACAGTAGAGTTTGAGAAACTCACTCGGATCTCGTCGTAACGTCCGGAATGAATGGGCGCAGAGGTCACAGTCGGAGGAATCATTAGGTTAGACAACAGATCGACGGTGGGAAAAGACTGGGAGATGGTTATCCAACCGCAGGCATCACAGATGCTGCTGTTGACATATCCGACTTCATGGAGCGAGATCTCAGTAAATCCAACGTAGATGTGGCTAATGATGCTTGGAGTGGACAGGCTGGACAATCGTAGGAAGAGCGTTCCCTGGGTTGTCGCTGGGGCGAAAGCGATTACGATGATCACGACCAGTACGGCGACGAAGAGTATCCTCCTCCAGGCAGCGAATGGGTAGTTCATCGCCTTGGTGGTGGTGCACTGGTCGCATCTATTTAACAACAAGACTCCGAAGGGATGAACGACACGCAACTTGTGCAGGGATGACGATGCTCTACTCACGCATGGTTGAGACCTATCAGAAGATTGAGGCCACTACAAAGCGCCTCGAGATCACAAAACTGCTGGTTGATCTTCTCAAAGAGACACCCTCCGGGATTATCGACAAGGTCGTCTACCTCACCCAGGGCAAACTCTACCCTGACTACCTTGGAATTGAAATCGGCATCGCTGAGAAACTAGCGATCAAAGCCCTCGCAATAGTTACTGCAGCGAAAGAATCGAGAATAGCTGACGAGTATAGAGGACGAGGCGATCTGGGGGATGCTGCTGAGGCCCTACTCGCAGGCAAGACCCAAGTCGGCTTGAGGAATGAACGACTCACCGTGGAAGAGGTCTACGAGGTCCTAGACAGGATAGCAAAGTCAAGTGGACCCGGATCTGTCGAGTCCAAGATTCGACAACTAACATCGATGGTAAGCAAAGCTTCGCCGATAGAGGCGAAATATGTCATCAGAACAGCACTAGGCCGACTCAGACTAGGAGTCGCTGACATGACACTACTTGACGCTCTTGCGCACGCACTGGCTGATGGAAAAGAGTCGAAGGCTCTCCTGGAACAAGCCTACAACCGATCTTCCGACCTAGGATTCGTCGCGAAAGCCCTCGCAAGCGGCGGAATTGACGCGATAAGGTCGTTCACGGTGACAGTAGGCAGGCCCATCAGACCCATGCTGGCTGAAAGACTCTCCGAGCCCCAAGAAATTCTAGAGAAAATGAACGGTAGAGCAGCTGCAGAGTACAAGTATGATGGGTTAAGAATCCAAGCACACCTTTCAAATCGAACGGTTACGCTCTTCTCAAGACGTCTCGAGAATATCACTGACCAGTTCCCCGACCTCCACACTCTTCTGAGGCGGGGAATTGCCGATGACGAACTTATCCTTGAAGGGGAGGCCGTTCCTGTGGATCCTTCAACAGGCGAGCTCTTACCATTCCAACTCGTCTCGCAACGACGCGGACGCAAATACGAGTTGGAGAAGACGATCCAGGAAATACCTGTGGCGCTCTTCGCCTTCGACTTGCTTTACAATAATGGCGTCGATTACACTCAACTTGAGTTTCCGCGCAGGCGAGAGGCCTTGGCAAAGATAATTCGGAGAAGTGAAAGGCTCAACCTTTCACGCCAGATCATTGTCAACAAGCCCGAGCAACTGGACGATTTCATGCAACAGGCAGTGGCAGACGGATGCGAGGGATTGATGATAAAGTCAATCGGACCAGATTCAATCTACAAGGCAGGAGCGAGAGGATGGGGTTGGATCAAATACAAACGAGAATACAAGTCTGAGATGCAGGACACCGTCGATCTGGTCGTTGTGGGAGCGTTCGCTGGGAGAGGAAGAAGGGGAGGAACATATGGCGCGCTCCTCTTGGCCGCGTATGATGAGAAGGACGATGTGTTCAGAACAGCGTGCAAGTGCGGGTCCGGGTTCAAAGACGAAGATCTGGCAAAGCTTCCCGACATCCTGGAGAAGTTCAAGATCAGTCATCGCCATCCGAGAGTAGATTCCAAGATCGTCCCTGACACATGGTTCGTGCCTGGCTTGGTGCTGGAGGTTATCGGAGCCGAAATAACTCTCAGCCCTATACATACGTGTGGCATGAACTCGATTAGACCAGGCGCCGGTTTGGCGATCAGGTTTCCGCGATTTACGGGAAAGTACAGAACTGAAAAGTCACCAGAGGATGCGACGACAACTAAGGAAATCGTAGAAATGTACAGAAGCCAGCTCAAACAACTGAGCCAGACACAGCCCGTGGAAGCGGCCTAGACGCTAAGAATTGCGAAGTACCGGTTTCCAGATGGAATGCGGATTTCTTCGCTTGGTGAGAGGAGAGAATTCTACTCACACGAGTTTAGCCTCACCAGGATACGAGACTGGTTCCGCGGATGGCGTTCACCTGTTGTTTTCGCGGTCGTGATTGGAAGGCACACTGGTATTTCTCCTATGAAGTATCGTCGCGAACGTGCCCGGACTATAGTCATCGACGAGTATGAGAGCCTATCTGAAATGAGAAATTATTTGATTGATTTCATGCCAGAATCAGTGTATTATGATCGCAATGTCTACAAGGATTGGGATCAGGCAAGGCACCTCGAGAACGATCCCACACAGCTGGGCAGCTCATTTGGCCAAGAGCTAGTATTCGACATTGATCCTGAGAATTTCACCTGCCCGATTCACGGAACTCTTGGAGAGAAGATGCGCAGGCATCAAGGATTGTCGTTCTGTCGGCTGGAATTTCAATTGGCCCAACAAGAGACTGCTCAGCTCATAGAGATGCTGTCCAGAAAGTTCTCCGACATCAGTCTCGTCTATTCGGGTCGAGGATTTCACATCCATATCAGAGATGAAGAGACCGCCTTCTGGGGCCGAAAGAAACGTTTAGCCCTCGTTCGGTCGCTCACAAAGCGAGGGTTGGTGATGGATGAATGGGTCCCTTCCGGTGGAATGAGGCTGATTCGTCTACCCTACTCGCTAAACGGCCTGGTAAGTAGAGTCGTGATCCCGTTGGCTAAGAATGAACTTGGAGTCTTCGATCCAATAACCGACGAACGCACAATACCGAGATTCTTGTAGGCTGGACTGATCGCTATTTCTTGCGCTTCTTCTTAGCCTTAGGCTTAGTCTTCTTGGTCTTGGAGGACTTTTTCGCGACCTTCTTTGCCTTCGATTCTTTCCCAGCGTAGTAATAATAGGCCTTCCGCTTCTTGGCTTTGGTTGAGATTTTCTTAGCTGCCATTTGGGGTTCTAGGTTGCGATCTGTGCGGTCTTAACGCTTCCGATTGCCGGATCTGTCTTAGCAACTCCAGAAATTGGACGAGAGACTAACAGTTTTCGAGTGCAGATAGAATTCGGCTGTTGGTTCCTTCCACAGTTTCGATGCCTGTGTTCAAGAGTATGCAATTGACCTTGAACGAAGAGATCATTCTACGGAAGAATTCCTCCTGACGCGCGTGGTCAAGGTGGAGCAGGTACGGGTTGAACCAAGGTTCGTTGCTTATTTTTCCCCATAATTCCTTGGGTCCGGCTCCGGGACGGATCATGTACTCGCCCTTACGGAGAACCTGGATCGCCTCAGCCGAGTTCAGCTTGACCTCCTCCGGGCTCTTCTCATCACGTCGTAGCAAGACCAAGAGTCGGATTTTGGCCTCGTCGGCCACTTTGTCTTTGCCGAACAATTGTTCTCTCGGGACGAGAGCTCTGCTATTGCCGAACGCATAGTAGCACCACTCATATCCATCGTCGAAGACGCAGCGCTGATTCGTGAGTTTGCATCCTGTCGGACCCTGTGTGAATTCGCAGTTCTTCTTACTCATCACGACGTTTTCGCATTTGCTCTCGTCGAAGATTTTTCTCAGCCAGGGCTTGTTGAGCTGTGACTCCGTCCGCATGTAGAGACTCTTCTCGGGCTGTTTGCCCACTAAGTAGCGGAGACGTTCGCCTTCAGTGTGGTCGATGTTGACCCAGTCGTCTCCGACGATCCTGCCTTCCGGCCGTTCCATGAGTTTGAATGCCTGAGTTGTTTTGCCTGTGCCGGTCGGGGCTACTATGATGACTCCCTTGCCCCCGACATCGACGCATGCGCCGTGTATCGAGTGCGTGTTTTTTGTTTGTTCGAGAATCGCGGCCGCCATTCCGAGCGCCCAGCTCTTGCACTGGCCGTAGTATTCAGTGTTGAAGAAGAGGGACTCGTGAGTCTCGGGGCAGTAGAACGCTGAAGGCTCACGGCCTTCTACGCCGATTGCAGAAATGACCCGCGAATGAATAGGCGAAGCTTGTGATGCCTGATGCCAGTTGAGGGTCCAGAAATCGTACTGGTGCTTGCTGTTGCCCTGGAACTCGATGTTGACCCCGTTCAGGTTCGCCTTTGAGCGAAGAGAATGTAGGCTCAGTTTCTTCTGTGCGGCTTCTTTTAGACGTTCGAACTTGTCCCGGGGGACGTTCTTGTCGCCCTTGACTCGTGTCGTTGAGGCGGTGAAGTAGTTGTCGAGGGTCACTTCGTAGGGCTCCGAGAGGATAGTGCTGCTATCGCCTCGAATATGACCTTTGCACCCACGGCAGCTGTCTGTCCAGAGTCCAGCTGGGGAGAGACTTCGACGAGATCGAGACCCATGGTGTTGCGACTCATCGCGGCTTGAACGAGGGTTAGTAGCTCATCGGTCGTGATGCCGTCCGGTTCTGGATTCCCGACTCCGGGGGCGTATGCTGGGTCAAGGACGTCAATGTCAACGGTCAGGTAGCTATGTTTGAATCCTGAGAGGAAGGTCCGGATTCTCTGCGCGGTCTTGTCAATCGGATTTTTCCTGATGTCTTGCGGAGTGATGATTTGGACGCCGGAATCGTGGCAGTAGTCGAGCTCGGGTTTCGAGAAGGCTCGGATCCCTACCTCCATTACATGACTCGGATCTATCCGCTCTGCGACTCTTCGCATGAAGGTAGCGTGGGATAGCTTCTCCCCCAGAAATTCATCTCTCAAATCGAGATGGGCGTCGAGATTCACAAGCCCAATGTCGGTTGGGAGGGCGTCAATGGCGGCCTTTGTTACCGTATGCTCTCCGCCTGCCATGATAGGAATCTTGCCAGCCTCGGTTAGTTCGTTCCACACCGCTGTAATTCTTCTAAGGGTCTCATTGAGATCCTCGACCGTGTCGATATCTCCCGCGTCGTGCACCGGGATTTTTTCAAGATCCAGGCTAGACCGGATGCTGTAGAGTTCCATGTTGGCTGATACGTCCCTGAGGGCGGAAGGCGCAAATCGGGACCCTGCCTTGTAGGTGCTTGTCCGATCGAATGGGACGCCGAAGAAGACAAAACGGGACTTTTCGAGAGGGGACGATATTCCGGTGAAAGCTGGTCGAGGGGATAGATAGAGTTGAGAGTGGCTCAAGGTCTCT
>Ga0209160_1000529_pt1 | contig 31390 bp, 20 predicted proteins | sample GraSoiAngelo_153_FD_186167 | JGI IMG/M metagenome (GOLD analysis project Ga0209160, IMG submission 186167) | Grasslands soil microbial communities from the Angelo Coastal Reserve, California, USA - 14_1009_12_40cm (SPAdes) (version 2) | ecosystem: Environmental > Terrestrial > Soil > Grasslands ...
ACGACCTACCTTTGGCTGGCCGGCATCAACACCCTCGCGATCTTGCCATCCCTCCTCCGGGGGGGACGCGCGAACCGACGGGCCCCCGTGCCATCCGCCGTCGCGGAACCCTAGCTAGCGCGGCGGGCAAACGGTTAATACCGCGAGGGACGATTTCGCGATGCCTGCGGTGGCAGGTGAAGGGATCCCCCCTCATGTCCCTCCCGCCTAGGGAGCCCCCTCCGTCGGCGGATGCCTCCCTCTCCCTCCGGTTTGACGACGCGGACCGGAATCTTCTCGCCCGTGCATTTCGGACGCCGAGCGATGGACCCCTCGCGTGGCGATTGAACGGCGAGGGGCACCGCATCTCCCTCGTGGACGGGTTCGACCGGCTGTTGGCTTGGCCGTCGCTCCGAGGCGTCGCGCGGTACGAGCATCAGGAGCGTGCGGTGTTTCGCATCTTGCGCGAGATGCACGGCCGGGGGATCCTGGCGGATGAGGTCGGTCTCGGCAAGACCATCGAGGCCGGGCTCGTCCTCAAGGAATACGCGATCCGGGGGCTCGTTCGGCGCGCCTTGATCCTCACGCCGGCCGCCTTGACCGGCCAGTGGCGCGAGGAGATGGCGGAGAAGTTCTCCCTTCCCTTCGCGGTGCTTCACTCCGTCCGGGACTGGGACCGGCGGCCGCTCCTCATCGCCTCGATGGACACGGCAAAGCGGGAGCCTCATCGTCGGGCGGCTCAATCCCGGCCGTGGGACCTGGTCGTCGTCGACGAGGCTCATCGGCTCAAGAACCGGTTGAGCCTGAACTGGCAGTTCGTCGCCGGCCTGTCGAAGAAGTACATGCTCCTCCTGACCGCCACGCCGGTCCAGAACGATATGGACGAGTTGTTCAACCTGGTCAGCCTCCTGACGCCGGGCCAGCTCCACACCTACGATCGGTTCTTGGAACGGTACGTCGCGAGTGCGGACCGGCGGGTGCCCACGCACGTGTCCGAGCTCCGGGGCCGCCTCCGAGACGTCATGGTCCGCAACCGCCGGGGGATTGCGTTCACACTGCCTCCGAGGCGGGTCCACAGCCTTGCGGTACGGTTGAGCGCCGCGGAACGGCATCTGTACGACGACGTGACCCAGTTCGTGCGAGATGCGTACTGGTCCTCGTCGGGCCGCCTTCCGTGGACCGCCCGGCTCACGTTGACGGTCCTGCAGCGAGAAATCGGCAGCAGCACGTTCGCGGTCGCGGAGACATTGCGGCGTCTGGCGCAGAGTCCACTCTTCGGCCCGGACGATCGGGACCGGCTCGATGGGCTTCGGCAAGATGCGGTGGCGATCGCATCGAACGTGAAGGCTTCCCGCCTTCGGACGTTCCTGGAATCGCTCAATGAGAAAGTCCTGATCTTCACGCAGTATCGGAGGACGTTGGAGTACTTGCGAGGTGTCCTCGAGGCGGACGGGCATCGCGTCGCCGCGTACCACGGTGGCCTCTCGCCCGTGGCAAAAGACGAGGCCGTCCGGACGTTCCAGGCGGGGGCCGACGTGTTCCTGAGCACGGAGGCGGGCGGCGAGGGTCGGAACCTGCAGTTCGCGCGGACCGTGGTCAATTACGACCTCCCTTGGAATCCGCTCCGGATCGAGCAACGGATCGGGCGGGTGCATCGCCTCGGTCAAGAGCGCGAGGTCCATGTCGTGAACGTCTGGGCCGAGGACACCGTCGAGGCGTATCTCATCGAGCTCCTCGACCGCAAGATCCACATGTTCGAGCTCGTCGTCGGAGAACTGGACCTGATCCTGGGGAATCTTGAGGCGCGCCGGCCGTTCGAAGACCTCATGATGGACATCTGGGTCCTGCGTCAGGCCGAGGAACGGCGGACCGCGCTCAGGCGCCTCGGGGAGTCGCTTGTGCGAGCCCGCGGCCAGTACGAACAGGTCAAAGAACGGAACGATGCCGTCCTCGGCGACGTGAGCGAGGCGGTGCCGACATGAGCGAGGCAGGCGCTTTGCGGACGTTCGTCGTGGAGGCGCTCGCGGGACTCGGCGCGACGATTTCCGAGGGAGGCTCCCTCGTCTGGGTGAGAGCCCCCGAATCGGTTCAGCGGGATCTCGAAGTGCCCGCGAACTTCGCGCTAGCCTTCGAGCCGGAACAAAGCGGCGCGTTCGACGCGGAGCTCGTCGCCCCGGGCAGCTACTTTCTCGAGAGGCTCGTCGCCGTGACGACGGCTCGAGGTCGGTGGGATGCATCGCGGTTCGAGCCCTCGGAGGCGGACTGGGTTTCGGCCGTATGGTCCGACTCGGGTTTCGGATCCGAGTCTGGGGTGCGCCCTCGGGTGTTGGCGATCGAAGACGGAATCCTCCTCCTCTTTGGATTCCGCCTGACCTTGATCTCGGACGAGAAGCGAGAGAGCTTCCACCTCATCGCCGTGTCGCCTGTCGATGGCTCGGCCTGGGCCGTCCTCCCCGACCCCGAGGATTCGAGGTTGGTCCCGGATGCCCCGATCGACTTCCACCCGGATCTCGAGGCGGCCTACCGTCTCGCAAACGAGGCGGTCCGAGACGAGACGCGGGCCGAGGTCGACCGATTCCGATCGAGAAGTCTGGGCCTCCTGGAAGAAGAGGTGCGTCGGATCTTCGCGTATTTCGACAACACGCTCGCGGGGATCCGCGAGGCGGACCCCGAAGGATCCCAAGATCTCCTGCGGGCGGTCATGGCGGAGCGAGACCGGCGGCTCGCGGAAGCGGTCGAACGGTTCGATCCGAAGGCGACGGCCTCCCTGTGTTCGGTGCGCGCCGTGTTCGCGCCGACCGCTCGGGTCCGCCTGGAGTTCCAAGGAGGTGCCATCGCCGACATCCACGTGGACGCGTGGTCCCGTCGGATCCGGGGGCTGGTGTGTGAGATTTGTCACGGAACGGAGGGACCGTGGTCCTTCGAGGCCAAGAGCGAGCCACGGTGTGGCCGGTGCGCAGCTACCCGAGAGGAGTCCGCTCCACCTCGAGGCCATCCGCGGTCGGGTACTCCTCGACGAGGAACGAAGGCCGGTCGATCTGCGGTGCGATCCCCTCGAGGATCCACGGCGCGATCTCGAGCCGCTTCCGGCGGTGATCGAGGCCCATGAGGTCTCTCGGGACCCGATACGTCCGCTCGAGGTCGTCCATCAACGACTCGAGGTTGGAGCCCTCGAAAATCCCTTTGAGGAGGGTCCCATCCGCCGTGACCACGTCCCAGGGCCGCGCAACGTTCTCCGCGCGCCGCTTGAACCGGGACCGCAGCTGCCACCCGTCCTTGTATCCGCTCGTGCAGTAGTGGACCGTCGTCTTCCAACGCCTTTCCAGGATCCGGAGGGCGACGGGGTCCGCCCCCTTCACGCCGTAGGACAGCTCGTGCTTCATTTCGTACCCGTGGACTTTCATCCGCGGGAAGTTCGCTTCGGAGAACTCCATCTCGTTCAGGTTCACGAAAGCGAGGCCTTCCGCCCCGGCCCATTCGATGAGTCGGATTAGGTCCGTTTCGCGTTCCGGGATGAGAGGGACCTCGATCCCGACCGTCAGGCCGAGGGATCGCGCGAGGCGCGACGCGGGGACGAACGCACTGCCGGCGGCGCGGGACCAGAGTCCCGGCGGCACGTGGAACCGAATCTCGTCCAGTCCGGCCCCCGCGAGTCGGTGAATCTTCGTCGGGTCCGTTGACATCGTGTACAGATGCGTGTGGAAGGCCGAGCCGAACTCACGCTTCAAGAGCTGGATGTAGTGGCACGTCCGCTCGACCGCGTCGAGGGGGTCGCCGCCCGTGATTCCGGCGCCCGTCGCCCCGATTGCTCGGGCTTCCTCCAGGACGTCTTCGTCCCGCGTGACGCGCTTCTCGTCCGCGAAGACGACGTCCTTGTACATCTTCTCGTCCGAGACGGGGCAGTAGAAGCAGTGGAACGAGCAGATGCCCGTGACAAAGAGGACCATCTTCGATCCGTCCGTGCACTGACGGCATCCGACCGGGAGCTTGCCGCGGGCGGACCCACCGAACGGGCGCTCCTCGAGGCGCACGGGTCGACGAACCGAGCTGGGGACATAAAGGTTCGCGGACGGCGGGCGGAACGCGAACCGCGAAGTAAATCCGGGCGGCGGTCCGGCGTACCTCTAAGTAGAGGTATACTCCTTCGAGCGCCTCAGGCCTCCGGTGGGGGGTGTGCGAACGGGCTGTCGCCCGGGTCACGCACCCCGAAGTCCAAATCCCCGGAGGCGACTCGAGGATCCCGATAGGGGTCGGTCGATGCCCGAAGCCGTGATCGTCGATGCCGTTCGGACGCCGATTGGTCGTCACAACGGGGCGTTGAAGGATGTCCGGCCGGACGACTTGGCGGCGCTCGTCGTCCGCGAGGTCGTGCGCCGCGCGGGCGTCGATCCCGCGCTCGTTGAGGAGGTCTACCTGGGCTGCGCGAACCAGGCCGGGGAGGACAACCGCAACGTCGCGCGGATGGCCGCGCTGCTCGCGGGGTTCCCCGTGTCCGTGGCCGGGGTGACGTTCAACCGCCTCTGCTCGTCCGGCCTCGCGGCGGTCAACGCGGCGGCCCGGGCCATCAAGGTCGGCGAAGGCGAGGTCTTCGTGGCGGGCGGCGTCGAGAGCATGACCCGGGCGCCGTACGCGATCCCGAAGAATCTCGACGGCGCCATGGGCAACGTGACCGCCTGGGACACGACCCTCGGTTGGCGGTTCCCGAACCCGCGGCTCAAGGCCCAATACGGGAACGACTCGATGGGGGAGACGGCGGAGAACCTCCGGGAACGAGACCCGAAGATTTCACGGGAGGACCAAGATCGGTTCGCCCTCGAGAGCCATCGGAGAGCCGTCGCCGCGACTGAGAGCGGCAAGTTCGCGGAGGAGATCCTCCCCGTCTCGGTTCCGCAAGGGAAGGCGGAGCCACTCATCGTCAGTCGGGACGAGCCTCCGCGACGGGACACATCCCTCGAGGCGCTCGCGAAGCTCCGTCCCGTGTTCCGTGAGGGTGGAACCGTGACCGCGGGAAACTCGAGCGGCATCACGGACGGCGCCGCGGCGTTGTTGATGATGAGCGATCGTAAGGCGAGGGAGCTCGGGGTCGCCCCGCTTGCGAGGATCGTCTCCTCCGCCGCTGCCGGCGTCGAGCCGCGGACGATGGGCCTCGGTCCCGTGCCGGCGACCCGCAAGGCGCTCGCCCGGGCGGGACTTCGGATCGAGGACGTCGGCCTGATTGAACTCAACGAAGCCTTCGCGGTTCAAGCGCTAATGGTCATGCAGACGCTCGGCTTCCGCCCCGAAATCACGAACGTGAACGGGGGGGCGATCGCGTTGGGCCACCCGCTTGGTTGCTCGGGGGCGCGGATCATGTGCACATTGGTCCACGAGATGCGTCGTCGGTCGGCGCGGGAGAAGCGGCCGTACTATGGCCTCGCGACGCTGTGCGTCGGCGTGGGGCAAGGCGAGGCCACGGTCGTCGAATGGGTCGGGGGATGACAGGGCGGAAAGCGAGTCACTCACTGATCGGGGCGTCGCCTTCGAGGAAGGCTTTGAGGGATTCGAGCGCCCGCCGCCAGAGGTCGTTCCAATCCCCCGCGACGGGCTGCGGTGATCGGTGAAGTAGACGGATGAACGTCGCGGGTCCCTTCGGGGTCAGCTCATACGCGACGCTCGTCTCGATCGGCCCGCCTTCCCGGGCAATCGGCCAAGTGTAGGAGAGCCGACCGGGGCCGTCGATCGTGGTGATGGTGCCTTCGACCCGTCCCTCCGAGGTCGTCCCCTCATACCGTCCGCTCTCCTCCGCCTCGACCTCGACATCTTGCGCCCACCACACGCCGAGCTGCTCCGAATTCACAAGCGCCTCAAAGACGATGGGAATGGGCACTTGCACGGTGATTTTCGCGTCGGCAAGGAGGACGACCGAGGGCTGTTTGGGCGGGGAGGGCTTTGCCGGGGGTCCGCCGCCGCCCGGCGACTCGAGGGGACCGGCCATAGAACGCGCGCAAGGAGACGCTCCCGTATAATGCTGATGGCTCGATTACAGGGGATTCTTGCACCGCGCGCAGACGAGCCGACAGTCCTTCTTGCACTCCATGCACGTGCCGTGGAGAAACCGCTCGCGCACGGGCGCGTGATGGCAGTCGGACACGGCCATGACCATGTGACCGCAATAGTCGCACAGGTGTTCGACGGGTTTCTTCCCCGCGACGTAGCGCTGGTACGCCATCAAGATCCCGAGGACGAGCACGAGCGCGCCGATGATCAGACCGACCATCCAGCATTGGAGGCTCCCGTCATCCTGGAAAGGGAGGGCGGACCACGGCCCGGACACGCGCCCCCATCCCGGCTCCTCATTCAAATATTGAACGGTGGAAATATCGTCCGTTAGACAGTTCTATCGGGCGATCTTTCGCCGCCTCCGAAAAGGGGTCGCCTGCACCTGGTGGACACCTTCGAAAGAAATGGTGAGGAGCGTCGACTCAACGGGCTCTCCAATGCTTGACGTTCTCCTCAAACGTCCGGCAGGGGGTACCCGAAAGTGAAAATCCGAACCAATCTCGAGTCCGCGGCTCGAGGCGCCTGTTAGACCAAACCCGAACGAGAAACATGGTCCTATATTCCCGCGGCCACCTACGCCGCGGCGGTGCGATCATGCTTTTGACGACGCGAACGGTCGTGCTCCTCATGACGATGGCCCTCGCCACCGGAGGCGCCGTGTGGGGCGTGCATTCGCTCATCCGTTCGGCGGGCGGCGCGGGCGCGGACTACGGACTCGACACGAACGAGAACGGGAAGTTTGACTGGCTCGTCGTCGAAGCGGACGTCTCCGTTCCTCAAGCCGGGACTTGGGACGTCTACGCGGATCTGTCCAGCTCGGCCTCGCCGCCGATCGGATCCTGCAGTTATCCGCGACCCCCTCCCGTCCCGCTTCTCTCCGGCGGCACGACGTCTCCCGTGGCGGCCTCGTACCCTATCGCGTACGTCTACGAGCGGTACTTCTTCCCCTCCGGGGAACAAACCGTGCGCATGGCGTTCTCAGGGACCGACATCGCGCGGGCCGGCGTCGATGGACCGTATTCGGTCCACGCCCGGCTTTCCCTCGGAGGCTGGCCCTACCTGACGGCGCGGCCGATCCCCGACCCGAACTATGTGTTCATCGAATGGAACTACACGACTCGGACATACTTGGCCTCGGAGTTCGATCCGCCGGTCCGCCCAGCCTATTTCACCGGCGGTCACACGGATGCGGCGGTCGACCTCGACGGGGACGGCCTGGCGGACTTCCTCGAGCTCCGGGCCGATGTGCACGTGAACCTCGCGGGCTCCTACAGCCTGAACGGATACATGACGAAGGGCAGCGGCACCGACGTCGTCCGCCTTATTGCCTACGCATACCGACAATTCAATCTCACGACGAGCGACACCGGCGTCGTCCTCCGCTTCCGAGGCGACCAGATTCGCCAATCGGCCGTGGACGGCCCTTGGGACTTCAGCCTCACCCTGTACGGACCGGTTGACGTGCTGTATGGGAACGGGACGCCGCGGCCGATGCCCGCAATCAACCCGCTTCCGCAACCCCTGTACTACCCAGAGATGCTCTGTGGCACGACGTCCGCATATCGCGCGGCGGACTTCGATGATACGATCGAGCTGATTCGCTTCATGGGGACCTTCGAGGAGGTGACCCCGGACGTGAACGGAGACGGGACCTACGACGCCCTCGTGATCCGAGCCCAGGTGGAGGTATTCGCATCCGCGGGCTTCGACCTGGCCGGGACTCTCCGGGCTCCGAATGGTTCCACGGAACTCGCCACCACGAGCGGGCAGACCTGGCTCCAGGACGGCTTGCAGTGGGTGACCTTCTCGTTCCCAGGCCCCGAGATCCGCAAGAGTGGGGTCGATGGACCGTACCTGGCGACCTTGTCAATCATTCCCGGCGTGGTGCGAATCGATCCGAGCACCACCTACACGACGCACGCATACAAGGCGACGGACTTCGACGCCTGAGGAAACGAGGACCGGCGGCAAGCCTAAAGCCGCTCGGGTCGGTGCGCCGATCGTGGAAGACGATCCTCGGCGTGTCTTGGCTCAGCTCGGCGTCCGTCCCCGGAAGAGCATGGGCCAGCACTTCCTCGTCGACCCTCGGGTGGCCGCGCGTCACGTCGACCACGCGCACCTGCGGCCGTCCGACGTCGTGCTCGAGATTGGGCCGGGGCTCGGAGTCCTCACGCGACAACTCGTGGCGCGCGCGAAGCGCGTGGTCGTCATCGAGGCGGATCGTCGGTTCGCGGCGTATCTTCGCCGGACTCTCCCGGAAATCGAAGTGATCGAAGGTGACGCGCTCCGAGTCGAGTGGCCCGCCTTCGACGTCCTTGCATCGAACCTTCCGTACCGGATCTCGTCCCCGCTGACGTTCCGCCTCCTGGACCAGCCGTTCGATCGCGCCGTCCTCATGTACCAATGGGAATTCGCGCGCCGGATGGTCGGAAAGCCCGGGACGGAGGACTACTCCCGGCTGAGCGTGGGGGTCTACCGCCACGCAGCGTGCGAGATTCTCGAGCGCGTCCCGCGCAACGCGTTCCACCCGCAGCCTCGCGTCGACTCGGCCCTCGTCCGGCTCGAATCCCGGCCTTCCCCGTTCCCGGTGGCAGACCCGGAAGCGTACGATGCGGTCGTGGGTGCTCTATTCGAGCACCGCCGGAAGACCGTGGAGAACGGCCTGCGGTTGAAATGGAACGCCTTCGCGTCCTCGCGGGCGGCGTTCGACGCGATCCTCCCGACGGTCCCGTTCCGGACGCGCCGCGTCGAAGAGTTGTCTCCTGAAGAGATCGCGCGAATCGCGGACGCAGTCCACTTGGCGAAAGGTTAAACGCATATCCGCCAATCGCCGCATTCCGACCTGCCTGGAGGACCCGATGGTCCGGAAGAAGACCCTTTCTGAACTCGAACAAGCGGAGATCAAACTCCAAAGTCTTTTCGAGAAGCGGGACGCCCTGAACGAGGAAGCGCAGCTGCTCCGGCAGGAGCGAGACCTCGTGCACGAGAAAAAGCGCGAGGCCGGCGCCAAGCTCCGGGAGCTCAAAGACCGACGCGCGTCGTTCGCGGGAGTCGCCCGACGGCACCGCGAGAAGCGCGACGAGCTCCAAGCGAAGGCGAAGGCTCTGATCGAGATGAAGCGCAAGCTCCGTGGCTCCGGGCATTCCGATGTTGGCGCGGAGCTCCGCGCGCTCCGGCGGCGGGTCTCCCAAATGGAGATGCGGCAACAGACCGCGTCGCTCACACTGAGCCAGGAGAACGAGCTGCTCGACGATCTCAAGGACTCGATGAAGCGGCTGAAGCAGCTCGAAGTCCTCAAGGCGGACCAGGACAAGATTGCGAAGGAGATCGAGGACGTCGATAGCGGGATCACGGACCTGTTCCGGGCCGCGGACCAGGAGCATGAAGCGGCCGTCGGCCTGAGCGACAAAGCCCGTGCCGTCCATCAAGAGACCCTGGGCCTCGTCCATCAGATCTCCGCCCTCATCCTGGAGGGGAACGAGAAGCACGAGGCGCACCTCGCGGCGCGGGCGAAGGCGGACGAGGTCCACGCCAAACTCGTCGAGATGCGGGAGAAAGTCCTGTCCATCAAGGGGGCGAAGCGCACGGAAGTGCGCGAGGCGCGGACGCTGTTGCGGCAGCAGAACCGGGCGGTCCGGGACGCGTTGCTCGACGAGAAGAAGCTCGAGGCGACCGCGGACGCAGCCCTCAGAGCGCTCCTCGAAAAAGGCAAGGTGGAGATCGGCCGATGAAGGCGGTCGTCCTCGCAGGCGGGGAGGGGACCCGCCTGAAGCCCCTGACCTACAAACGGCCGAAGCCGCTCATGCCCGTCGCGGGGAGGCCGTGCATCGATTACGTGCTGCGGTCCCTCGCCGCGTCAGGATTCCACGAAATTATCGTGACCACGGCGTACCTCTCCGACGCCCTGATCAAGTCAATCGGGGACGGATTGGACTACAACGCCTCGATCCTCTACAGCTTCGAGGAGAACCCGGCAGGCACCGCGGGCGCGGTGCGTCGCGTCGCGAATTTCATCGACGAGACGTTCGTCGTCGCGATGGGCGACATCCTGTGTGATGTCGACTTCAAGGCGCTCTTCGAGTTCCACAAGCGGACGGGCGGCGTCGTCACGATCGCGCTGACGGATGTCGACGATCCGACGCAGTACGGGATCGTCGGACTCGACGCGAAGGGCCGAATCCAGAAGTTCAAAGAGAAGCCGCGGAAAGAGGAGGCGTTCTCCAGCCTCGTGAACGCCGGCATCTACGTCCTCGAGCCCGAGGTGCTCGAGTTCATCCCGCCGGACCAAAAATTCGATTTCGCGAAGGACCTCTTCCCGAAGCTCCTGTCGAAGGGCGTGCCGCTGTACGGGTCCCGCATCAATGGAGTATGGATGGACATCGGGCAACCGCACGATCTCTGGAAGGCGAGCATGGAGGTCGTCCGGCGGGAAGGGAAACCGCTCCGTCGCGCCGGCGTGAAGAGCGAAGGACCCGTGATCTTGGACGACGCCGCGCGGGTCGACGAGGGCGTCACGATTCGCGGGCCCTGTTATGTCGGACCCGGGGCGGTCCTCCGGGCGGGAAGCGTGGTGGACAATGCGTGTCTGTACGAGTCCGCGCGCCTTGAGGGCAAGGCGACCGTCCGGAACAGCATCGTCCTCGAAGGAAGCGTCATCGGCGCGTCCGCGGAGATTCTCGACAGCGTCGTGTCGCGGAACTGCACGATCGAGGAAGGCGCGCGGATCGCGTCGAGCATCATCGGGGACGGGATGACGATCCGGGCCGGATCCCGCCTGGACAATGCGACGGTCTCCCAGCCGCCGTAGGCGCGCCGCGGCCTCGACGCTAGGCGTCTTCGTCGGGTGATGCGAGGACCTCGTAGTGCGAGACGGTCGGCTCGAGTTCGAGGAGGAACTCTTTGTCCTTTGGATAGTAGACCGCGCGGTCGAGATTCGGACCGGCGAAGCGTCGGATCGCTTCGAGCGAGTCCCAAAAGGAAATGAGCAGGAAGTGCGCCCGGTCGCCCTCCGTCCGGCGGAGGACGGTGATGCCGCGGTTCCCCGGGGTCTCGAGGTATTCCTTGAGCCCGCTCTCCTTCAGGTACGCAAAATACGCATCCGCCTTCGACGACTGGGTCACGCCGTGCCACGTCCTTGCAATCATCGCCTCGCCCCGACGAGGCAAGTCGCCGAACCGGATGAATTCGCTGCCAGCGGAGGACGGTCCGCCCTCACCGAATCGGGCCGCCCCCTCGCACCGCCCCTCGCTTGATCACGACCTGGACCATGTTCCCGCCGATCCGGTAGCCAAGGTGGCGGTACGACGGCACATCGAGAACGAGGAGGTCGGCCCACTTCCCGCGCTCCAAGCTGCCAACCGCAGATCCCAACCCCACGGCGTGCGCCGCGTTGATTGTCGCAGCGACAATCGCCTGCGCGGGGGAGAGCCCGTTGTGGTGGCACGCCAGCGCGATCGTCAGTTGCTGCGATTCGCACCAGGTGTTCGGATTGAAATCGGTCCCCAGCGCGACGGGGACGCCCGCAGCAACCAGGCGCCGACCGTCCGCGTACGGCAGGCGCGAGGCCAGCGACGTCGCCGGGAGCAAGACCGCGATCACATCGGTCCGCGCGAGTGCCTCGATTCCCTCCGGAGACGTATGAAGAAGATGGTCCGCGGACACGGCGCCGACTTCCGCGGCGACGGATGCACCGCCCGTGTCGGCGAGCTCATCCGCGTGAATCTTGGCAACGAGACCGGCCGATTTCGCCCGGCCGAGGATCCGTCGTCCTTGGTCGGCGCTGAAGTAACCGTCGTCGACGAAAACATCGCAGAAGGCGGCGAGCCGCTCCTTCGCGACCGCGTTGATCATTTCCTCGGCCACCAGGTCAACATAGGCATCGGGGCGTCCTTCGAATTCGGGAGGAACCGCATGGGCCCCGAGGAAGGTCGGGACGACGTCGACGCCCGCCATTCGGCCCGCTTGCGCCGCGGCCTTCAGGATCTTGAGTTCATCGGCGGTCCGGAGTCCGTATCCGCTCTTCACCTCGACCGTCGTCGTGCCGAAGGCGAGCATGGACCGAAGGCGATTCGCCGCGGCACGCGCGAGATTTTCTTCGTCGGCATTACGCGTCGCCTGCACGGTGTGGAGGATCCCACCTCCACGCGCCGCGATCTCCCGGTAGTCCATCCCTTGAGCCTTCCACTCGACCTCATGCTCGCGGGACCCGGCGAAGACCGCATGCGTGTGCCCGTCGACGAAGCCGGGCAAGACCGTTTTCCCGGTCGCGTCGATCTGCACGGATGCGCGGGGGTGCCGCGCTAGCACATCAGGCGTCGGCCCCACATCGACAATCCGCTCGCCTTCAACGTAGACGGCGCCATCCTCCACGAGGCCGAGATCTCCCGCCGTTTCGCGGCGCCGAGGACCCGGCGGTCCGCGAAGCGTGATGAGCTCCGCGGCGTGGACCACGAGGAACGATTGCGGCGCACTCGCGCGTTCCTCGCGGGTCTCTCGGATCTTGTGCGCCCGGGACGGCTTCATCCGAGGGTCGTCACTCCCGCGGGATCGGATCGCACGATGAACGCCTTTCCCCCCGCGGCGCGAATCGCCGCGGCCGTTTCCTGGGGCCGCTCCGAGAGCGCGACCATGCTTCCGCCGCCTCCCGCGCCCGTCAGCTTCGCCCCGTAACTGGTCGCGCGGGCCGCCGACACGAGCCGGTCGAGCATCGGATGTCCCACACCGAGATCCGTGAGGATCGCATGATTCCGGTCCATCAGCTGCCCCGCGCGGGCGAAATCGTGGCGCCGGAGCGCTTGCACGCCCTCGAGGGTGATCCGGCCGATCTCTCGGACCGCCTCCCGGGCCTTCGGGTCCCGGTCGACCCGTTCCTTCACGTTCGCCACAAGGGGGCCCGTCGCGGCGCTGATTCCGGTGCTGCCCACGACGAAGTCGAGCGGGGGCAGGTCGGTCCGATGAAGGCACCATCGCCGCGAGTCGCGCTCGATTGTCCACAGGAGCCCTTCGCTTGGTTTCGGGAGGACCAAGAGGCTGCCGCCGGCGCTCGCGGTGCTCGTATCGATCGGGCTCGCACGACCTTGGACCTCGTGTTCGACCTCGAACGCTTCCCGCGCGATGCGCTTCGGGTCGATTGCCCCGGCCATTCCGTGCAGCGCCCCCAGAGTGGCTACGGTTACGGCCGCGGAGGAGCCGAGCCCCGCTCCGCTCGGCACCATCGACCGGACTTCGAGCCACAAGGGACCTTGCGCCTTCGCCTTCTGGACCGCGCCCCGCACGTACCGGTATCGGGGCTCATCGAGCGATCCGCCGTCCGCCCTCCACTCGGCGTGCGGGCGCGCGAAGACCTCGGCCCGAAGGTTGATCGCTGTGGCGAGCGCCGGTTCCCCGAAGACGACCGCGTGCTCCCCGAACAGGATTAACTTGCCCGGGGCGGACGCCGACATGTGCGGCGATTCCCCGCTCCGCGACTTAATCCTTGGCCTAGCTGACTTCCGGGCTCCGCGGGAACCTCGTCGGCAGGCGGCTGTACAGCGCAGCGTCGCCCGTCTGCGGTTGGACCTTCTTCAGGGCCGCTTCGAAGTGCCGCTTCTCGATCGCGACTTTCTTCAGGGCCGCTTCGTCGAGGTTCGGATACTTCGTCGCCGTCTCGCGAATCGCGAGCATCGCGGCCTCGTTGCACACCGCCGCGAGCTCCGCGCCCGTGTACTTGTCAGTCCGCCGCGCGACGTCGTCTAGGTCGACGTCCTTCCCGAGCGGCTTCCGACGCGTGTGAATCGCGAGGATCGCCTTGCGCGTCGTGAGATCCGGTGGCGGGATGTAGATGTGCCGATCGAAGCGGCCCGGGCGCAGGAGCGCCGGATCGACGAGGTCCATCCGGTTCGTCGCCGCGATGACCGTGACGTTGTGAAGCTCCTCGAGCCCGTCCATCTCGGTGAGGATCTGGGAAATGACGCGCTCCGTGACCTGGGAGTCCTCGGCGCCGCCGCGGACCGGCGTGATCGCATCGACTTCGTCGAAGAAGATGATGCATGGCGCCGCGGTCTTCGCCTTCCGGAACGTTTCGCGGACCATCCGCTCCGATTCACCGACCCACTTGCTCATGAACTCGGGACCGCGGACCGAGATGAAGTTCGCCTCGGATTCCGTCGCAACCGCCTTCGCGAGGAGTGTTTTTCCGGTCCCGGGCGGGCCAAAGATGAGGATTCCCCGCGGAGGGCGGGCGTCGAAGTGGGCGAACACTTTGTTCATCCGCAAAGGCCACTCAATCGATTCTCGCAGTTCCTGTTTCGCCTCGTCGAGCCCGCCGATGTCGTCCCACTTGACGTTCGGCTTCTCGATGAGGACCTCCCGCAGGGTCGACGGCTCCATCTCCCGGTATGCCTGGAGAAAGTCGTCCCGGGTCACCGTGAGCTTGTTCAGCACCTCGGGCGGGATCACGTCCGCCTGGAGATCGATGTCGGGCAAGATCCGTCGGAGGGAACGCATCGCAGCTTCCTTCGAGAGCGCCGCGAGGTCGGCGCCGACGTAGCCGTGAGTCAATCCCGCGAGTTCCTTCAGCTCGACATCCTTCGAGAGGGGCATCCCTCGGGTGTGGATCTGGAGGATCTCGAGACGACCATCGCGGTCCGGCACGCCGATCTCGATCTCGCGGTCGAACCGTCCCGGACGGCGCAGCGCCGGATCGAGCGCGTTCGGGCGGTTCGTCGCGCCGATGACGACGACCTTCCCGCGGGCCTGGAGACCGTCCATAAGGGCGAGGAGCTGGGCGACGACGCGCCGCTCGACCTCGCCGGCGACCTCGTCCCGCTTCGGCGCGATCGAGTCGATCTCGTCAATGAAGATGATGCTCGGCGCGTTCTCTTCGGCCTGCTTGAAGATATCCCGGAGGTTCTCCTCGCTCTGACCGTAGAACTTCGACATGATTTCGGGGCCCGAGATGGAATGGAAGTTCGCGCTCGTCTCCGAGGCGACCGCCTTCGCAAGGAGCGTCTTCCCGGTCCCAGGCGGGCCATGCAGCAGCACGCCCTTCGGGGCCTCGACGCCGAGTCGCTCGAACAACTCCGGGTGGCGGAGTGGGAGCTCGATCATTTCGCGGACCTTACGGACCTCCTCCCCGAGCCCCCCGATGTCCTCGTAGTCGACCTTGGGGACTTTCGCTTCCTCCTCTTTCATCGCCTTCTCGGCGATCTTGATGTCCGTCGACGCTTCGACGAGGACGGCGTCGGCCCCCGGCTGGAACGACGTGACGACGAAATCGAACTTCCGCCCCATCACGCTCACGCTGATCACGTCCCCGCGGGTGATCGCGCGGCCCTGAAGGACTTGGGCCATGTACTGCTCGCCGCCCATGATCCGGATCGGTTCGGTCGGCGCGAGCGAGACCTTCTCCGCGGGGCGGGCCAACGCCTTGCGGAGGCCCACCTTGTCGTCGATCCCGACGCCCGCGTTCCGGCGTTGTATCCCGTCCATCCGAATCACGCCGCGGTTCGCGTCTTCCGGATAACCGCGGCGGACCCCGGCCGCGGTCGACTTCGCCCCTTCAATGAGGACGATGTCCCCTTCCTTCAGTTCGAGGATCTTCATGACCTCGGGGTCGAGCCGCACGATTCCACGACCCGCATCCGCGGGCTTCGCCTCGGCGACTCGAAGGAACTTCTCACGAGCTGCGGACATGGTCGGCACAGTTCCTGCCGCGCCGGATCGCACGGGCGATCCGGGCGGGCGTTCGCAACGAATCGGGGTTACTTGAACTCATGTCAAAACCCCTGGGGGAATCGAAAAAGGGAGGAATGGGTGCCGTCTACTCGACGGGCACCTTGACCGGCTTCGGCTCGGCGGTCGGCTCCTTCTTGGGGACCCGGACTTCGAGCACGCCGTCCTTCAGGTTCGCTGCCGCCAAGTCGGCCTTGACCTCTGCGGGGAACTTGAGGGCACGCTGGAGCGCCTGGTACGTTCGCTCCTGGTAGTAGTAGTTCTTCTCCTTCTCTTCCCGGGAGCGATTGACCTCTGCACGGATTTGGATTCCGTCCGGGGTCACGGTCAGGTCCACGTCCTCCTTCGCGACGCCCGGGAGTTCGGCCCGGACGACGAACTCGGAGCCCTTGTCGATCAGGTCGACGAGGGGCTCGCGAACCTGGAAGCTGGTTTCCTCCGAACGGCTGAGGGAGCTTCCCCAGACGCGGTCGTTGAAGCTTTGGCGGAAGTCGTCGAACCATCGGTCCATTTCCTGGAACCAGTCGAACGGCGAGGGCGTCACCCTCGCAAGTCCATGCTCTTTCTCGCGAGTTTCCTTGTTCTTGCGCATCATGTCAATCCGCCTCCTCTGGTCTGTTGAGGCGGCCATTAATGTGTATGCGGTTCTATATAAACGTTGTTCGACGAAGTCAAATCGCGGGAGCGGGGAACGGCCCCGCGGTTCCTCGGACTGTCGGCCCGTAGGGGCGACACCCCTGCCACGCCAACTTCACGACGGCAACCCGTACACAACCAGGCCCTTCGAGGTTCCCATGTACACGAGGCCATGGCTGATGACCGGGCCGCTGTAGGTGTTTCCCGGGAGGGTGACGTTCCAAAGTTCCAGGCCCGTTGCCGCGTCGTACGCATGCAAGATCCCGATTGTCTCGGGCATGAAGATGACGCCACCGGCGGCCGCCGCTGCAGAGAACGAGCCCGTCGAGGGGTGTGACCAGAGCACCGAACCATCCTCGACGCCGAGACAGAAGTCGCCGACCGGGTAACCGTCCGGGGTCGCCTCGGACCCGGCGCTGTAGATCGCGCCATAAGCGGCTGCGGGCGTACCGATCACAGACCAGTTGACCGGAAGCGTGATGCTCCATCGGAGGTCCCCGGTGGCCGCGTCGAGTTCGTGGTAGTGGCTCTTCTGCATCTCGCCGACGACGAACCCGGCCTGGGTCGGGAACACTTGAGGCGACGCGCCGAAATCCTCGTCGCCGAAGTCTTCAAACTGGTGCGACCACACAATCGCCCCGGTCTCCAGCGAGAAGGCCATCATCGCGGTGTTCCCCGGATCCGGGACACCGTCGAACGAGTTGCCGGTCCCGATGTACACGAGGTCATTCAGGACCGCCGGGGTCGACCAGACGGCTCCGCCTAGGTGCCCCGGAGCGACCGTGTACGTCCGCCAGACGAGACTCCCCGTCGCCGCGTTGAACGCCTGCAAGGAGCCGCGATGAGGTTGCGTGCCGCTTTCCTCGTCCCCTCCCGACTGGCCGACGATGACCAACGGGCCAACGACGACGGGCGAACCCCACCCGGCCGCGTATTGGTCAATCACCGAGGACCACACGAGCGTCCCGGTCGCGGTGTCGAAGGCCCATACGCGCGCGTCGGGGCCGAGGTTCGTGACGAAGACGAGCCCGTTGGCAACCGCGGGGCTCGCGGTCATCGTGAGGCCGGTGTGGGTCGTCCACTTCAGCGCGCCCGACACCGCGTCGAGCGCCACGACGTCCCCTGCAGCGGTTGAGACGTAGACGGTGCCCTGGGAGACCGCGGGCGTCCCGTACATCCCGATCCCGTCGACCCGCCACTTCTCGACCAAGGAACCAACCGTGGATTCGTTCACGGCGGTCTCGACCGAGTTGAAGTGCGTCCCCCACAGGTCGTGCCCGTACATCGGCCAGTCCGGCGAATAGAGGGACGAATAGTCGAGCGGCAGGGCACTGAGCGGGAGGGGGACCGCGAACGCGGGCACGACGAGGACGATCGCGAGCGCCGAAACGCCCAGGATGACGGGGCAACGCATCCACTGCCTCGGCGAGGCCAATCGGCTCGGAGCGGAAAGCTTGCCCGCGGTACGGTGTGGTCCCACGTGTTCATCCGTGCGAGACCCGAGGGGAAGCTCATCGGGTCGGTCTTACCCCCTCAGAGTTTGAAGAACGGTGCGGGAGCGGGGTCGTTCCGAGCGCCGGCCGGGCACATCTCCGCGGAACGTTGCAAGCCGGCTGACCCGGCTGGCGGAATCGAGCGGACCGACGCCTACATTTCCCGCTTAACGGTGATCGGGATCGCCCCGCTGTTGAACTCGATCCACGCGATCTCGATCGGGTCCACGATACCCACCGGCACGTCGATGAGGATCGGGGATCCCATGCTGATCTGGAGCGCCCGCGCTCCGATAATTCGAGCTTTCTCAAATCGAGTGTAACGCATCGGGTGTCCCTCGCACCGGGCCGCGGGCGAAGGGAGGTTCAGCTGGGACAGGCAGAGCCGGCCGTAGGGGGCCCGAATCGGGTACCCATACTTCAACCTTGCTCAGTTGCGAGCTTCGGTGGCGGTGTGGCCGATCGTTCGACACCGCCGCGATTCGCGGGAGCGGGCTGATTACCTGACTCCGGTTCGTCCGTCCGGCATCTGTTATGAGGCACGATAATCGGACCTGAGAATCCCGGGACATCCCTTAAGAGCTCTCGACTCCACGACGAATAGACTTCGCGTCGTCCGGCACGCTCCCGCTCGAGGCCTACGCTATGGACCAACAAACGTTCCGTCAGGCAATCCTCCTTCTCTCGGGCGAAAACAGCGTCGCGATCTTGCGGGCCCTGCGAGACGGGGGCTGGCATCTGTCCAGCGAGGTCGCACGGTCGCTTCACATTCACATCACGACGGCCTCGAAGTTCTTGCAACGATTCGCGGACCTCGGACTCGTCGACCGCCGGCCGCACGACGCGCGGACGTTCGAGTACCGCCTCCGGTCCCCGCACTTGCGGCTCGAAGTCGATTTTGAGGATGACGGAGGCCCCCTTCGTGAGGTGATCGACTTCTACGTCGCGTACTTCCACTCCCTCTTCGAGCGCATCCGGTACGTCGGGACGCCGGCGATTGAGATCGAGATGGAGCATCGCCTTACGACGGACCACCAAGAATTGCGCCAAGCCGTTTTCGACCAGATGATTGACGGGAGCGAAGCGGGCCTCGACCGGCTCCGGGAACTCGTCGCCGCGGTCCATCGGGACCTCTGGAGCGTCTGCGCCCAGGGGCTCGGCGCGGGCACTGCGAAAGGCGTTTTCCAGGCTGCGCTGCGCGATGCAATCGGTGCGCATCCCGATCTCGCGCTTCGGTGTGGCCTGACGCGGCCGCTCGAGGGGTGATGCGTGTCGGCGCAAGAAGAGTTGCGGCGCCGCATCCAGCTGATTCTGCAGATTGCGCGAGAACGATTGACGCTGGATCCGAACGACGCGGACGCCCTGTTCGCGCTAGCCGCCGTTCAAGCGACACTCAATGAAGCGGCGGGCGGGATTCAGACCCTCGACCGCCTCGCCGAGATCCAGCCAAACTACCCGGGTCTGTGGGTCCTGAAGGCGAAACTTCACGCGCGACTCGGCCAAGAGGACCTCGCTCAGCAGAGTCGGATTCGAGGATCGCAGGAGAGCCAGGGACCCGCCAAGGCGGCCGATCTCACGGTGCCTTGTCCGATGTGCGACGTCCCTGTGGCGCTCGACGCCACGACGTGTGCAAATTGCGGCGCGCAGTTCGCCTCGCCCCCGACGTTGGAAGACGAACTGGACGACCTCGGTCATGCCGCGGTCCAGGATATGGTCCAAGAGGAACTCCAAGCCGGTCCGGCGCCGCCGCCCGGCGAGAGCTCGGGACCGCCGACCCCCTCCGAGGGGACGGAACCGGCCGAGCGGAAGAAGAAAAGAGCCTATGGCAAACGTGCCACGACGGTGGCCTCGCAGGAAGGCCTCACGAACGGCCTTGTCCTCGAGCGGCGACGCGGGCGAAAGTCCGGGATGACGAACGGCCTCGCGGACGACCGCGGCCGCACGAACGGGTTGACCAACGGCGTGGGCCGGACGAATGGATTGACGAACGGTCTCGGGAGGACCAACGGGCTGACGAACGGCGTCGGCCGCACGAACGGGATCACAAACGGAGTAGGCCGAACGAACGGCCTCACGAACGGGCTCGGAGGAATCCGACCCGCAGGCTTCCATGCTGTCGGACTCCGCGGGATGATGCAAACCGCCGGCTGGAAACTCTATCTGATTCCCGTGGTGGCCGTCGCGCTGCTTCTCGTGCCGCTCCTCAATACACCGGCGTACCCAGGGTCTATGCATCCGATTCAGATCGATGGGGTGTTCGACGACTGGAGAGCCGTCTCGAAACTCGATGCCACGTCCGGGTCCGTCCCGAACGCGAACGTGGACGTCATCCGGTTCGGGGCGGTCGACAACGTAGGCCCGTTCGCCTTCTACGTGCAGGTCCGGGGAACGGCCCTCCAGGGAGGGGGAGCGTCTCCCGGGACGATGGACACGGTCTGGATCTTCATCGATACGGACGCATCCCCCGCGACCGGCTACCAAATCGACGGCCTGGGCGCCGATCGGATGATCGAGGTTTCGGGTTACGGGGGCGTCGTCCTGTCGAGCGTCTTGTGGGAATTCGACGCGAACCGGGATGTCCGAGATTGGAACGGCTGGATTAAGGGCACCGGGACGCCCGCTGCCGCGAGCGGTTCTCAGATTGAGGCGGAAGCGGAGTGGGTCACGCAAGGTTCCCAGCCCAGTCCGGTGGTCGCCTCCGTCCGCACGGAGTCGTGGGACGGCGAGACGGACACGGGGGACGTGCCCATCAGCACGGGGGGCGGCACGCTTCTCGTGACCGGGTACCCGCAGGTCCCCGCCGTGATTGCCGGGGCGGACGTGCCGCTTGTGCAGCTGAGTCTCGCCGCCTATCGGGAGTCTGTCCCCATCGACTCCCTGCGCGTTCAGATTGTCGGGACGGCGCCCGTCGGATTGGCATCGAGCTTGCGGCTCCTGGACGGAAGCGGCAGCGTCATCAGCTACGTCACGCCGACGTCCCGCACCGTCGCGTTCACCTTCCCCACCCAAACGATTCCGGTCGGGACCTCATCCATCTTTCGGGTCGTCGGAGACTTCGCAGCCGGCGGCGGCGAGACGTACGGGATTCGGCCATCACCGAGCCAGTCGTCGCCTCCCGGCGGGGGAATCCTAACGGTCCAAGAGCAGCCGGGCCCTCGGTCCCTCGGCTATGTCGGCGTCGCGCCGACGAGCCCTCAAGTCGATGGAGCCTTCGGCGAGTGGGCCGCCGCGAATGTGGACCCGATGGGTGACGTCAGTCCGCGGAACAATCCGGCGATCGATCTCGTGCGATTCGGGTCGCGAAAAGTCAACGCCACGACGTACCTCTACGCGGACGTCACCGGCCGAATCCTCGCGGGAACTCCGGTGCCGCAGGCCCCGCGGCCAACGCCTCCGCCGGGGCCACCGCCGGCCAACGATACGGACCGAGACGGCGTGCCAGATTCCGTTGATCCGTTCCCGTACGACTTCAACAACGACGGCATCCCGGACGCGGCGACGAATGGCGACTACGATGGCGACGGGATCACGGACTACGGGTTCCCCGGCGGAACGGACTACTGGCTGAACACGACGATTCCCAGCACGTTCCCCGCGCCGTACGCGGGACGGTCCGTGAGCGTGTACATTGGACCGACGAACAAGCCCCCGGTGATCGGGGATGACGTCCTTCGCGTTTTCCTCGACCTCGACAACAGTACCGGGACCGGCTATTCGATCGGCGGCATCGGAGCGGACCGGCTCGTCGAGATCCGCGGGAAGGATGGCGCTGTGACGCAGACCGGCTCCCTCGCGTTCGCGGGTTCCTTCCCGGGACAATGGTCGTGGACTCCGATCGGGCCCGTCACCGTCGCGGTGGCGGGCCATGAGCTCGAACTCTCGGTCGCGACGACTCCGGCCTCCGTGTATTTCGAGGCGGGCGACTTCTGGGGTGACGTCGACACGACCGTCGCAGGGCCGGCGCTCTCGTCGGTCCTGAACTTCGCGTTGCACTCATTCGGGTCCCCGCAGAATTCCTTTGTTGTCGCGGCGGCCTCGTCCGCGCTGTCGGTTCCATGGCAGCAGGTCGGGCCTCAAACCCGGGCCCTGATCGACCCGGGTTCGAACGCCGCCACGACGCCCTACAATCATCAGAGGAAGGTCGTTCGCGCGGGCGACACTCCCGGCACGGCGTGCGACGCCACGAACTCGGACGGATGTTGGTACACGGTCTTCTACGATCAGTTCGCCGAGCAATCGACGAGCGGTCCCCCGCAGGGGCCGAACATCCAGAGTGGACTGGCCACCCTCGCGGCGGGGTCGTCCACGGTGAGCGTGACGATTTCGTCGGTCGTGACGACGCATGCGTTCCTCACCTTCGGCGCCAGCTTCAGCGACGACAATCCCGGGTTCAGCCAGATTTCTGGCCAGGTGATCGATGCGACGACGATTCGCTTCCAACGCGCCACGTCCACGGCGGCGCCCGCAATCACGATCAAGTGGTACGTCGCGGAATTCTCCCGCGGCGTGACGGTGCAGCGCGGATCGGCAGCGATGACCGCCACCTCGCTGACCGTCTCCATCTCCTCCGTCTCTCTGACGGACAGTTTCCCCCTCGTGACATACCGCAAGAGCGGCACCACATACATCGGCGACAACTTCGTGAAGGCGAAGATCACGAGCTCGACGAATTTGCAGTTGAGTCTCGTGTGGATCGGCTCCCCAGCAGATGGCGTCTGCGAATGGCAGGTCGTCGAATACACGGACGCATCCGTCCAGACGGGCGACGTGTCGTTCGCCTCGAACCAAGCTTCGGCACCTGTGACCATTCCCGCCGTAGACGAAACGAAGGCGTGGCTCCTCTTCTCCTATACGGCCGCGAACGGAAGCTTTGCCAATATCGGCCAGAGGATGGTCCGGGGCCTCATCGTGAATCCCGTCACCCTGGTGTTCGATCGCGTCGGCGTGTTCCTGACGATTAACCTGACATGGTACTTGATCGTGTTCGCGGACACCGCCAGCGTCCAGTCCTGGACGGTTTCCTTCGCGACTTCGGACACGCAAAAGGACGTTGCGATTTCCTGCGTCGACCTCACGAAAGCAATCGTGACCGCGGGAGGGATGTACTACCGGGGAGGAAACACGTTCTTCTCGGGCGACAACCCGGGCGTCGCCACGTTTACGCTGGACCTGACGACATCGACCAATCTCCGAATCAGTCGCGGGGCCACGAACTACAGCACGGACGTCGGCTATTTCGTGGTCGAGTTTGGGACCGGATGCGTCGTTAGCGGGACGTTCCCCAACGATGTTCAGTCGGAAGACGGCGTATTCATTCAATATCGAGAGGCGAACATCGGTCAGACCGCAACCGCGAACAATCCAACGGGCGTTGGCACCTCGCCCGCCTGCCAGTGGACCAACTGTGCGAACGGCGAGACCAGTGACAATTCGTATGCCGTATCGCCGAGCGACGGACAGATCGTATCCTACAAGTCCTTCGGCTTCAACGTTCCCGCGGGATCGACAATCAGCCGGGTCCGGTTCGGCGTCGAGGTCTTCCAAACCGGCGAGTTCAATGACCACCTCGATCAAATGGGGTTGTCGTGGGACGGGACGAATTACTGTACGAACACGTTCAATATCATCCCGCCCGGGCCGGATCCGAATGCGTATTTCTATTGGGACCAGACGACATGCGGGGGACACACCTGGTCTGCTTCAGATTTCACGGGCGATCGGATCGCTTGGCAAGGGGTTCACGCCAAGCAGGCCGCGGCGAACCCGCTCGACATCGACGCCATGATTGTCGAAGTCGCTTACACGCCACCGAGCGACCAGCTCGCGGTTCGATACGACTGGTCCGGCATCCCGGCCGGCGCGGACGCGTACACCTTGAAAGTCAAGGGGTATCGTCAGGACGAGGATGTCAATGTTCAAGTCCTGACCCCGCCCTCGACGTGGAACACCCGCAGGACGATTTCCGCAACCGCGAACACGATGTACACGTACGCCCTCACGACGGGCGAGTTTAATTCGGGTGCGCCCTCCGTCCGGTTCGTCGATGCCGGAGGACCCGACGCGAGTCCGTCGGATCTGTGGCTTGATCTGGCCGCCGTAACGTCCACAACACTCTGGGATCGCATCGTCCTCATGCGCAGCTTGGACACGAGCGGCGCGACGTGGGGAAGCCCGATCGTCCTCGCCTCCGGCCGTCCGGGAGACAGCCCGCTCCTCTCGTCCTACGACTCCGCGGAGCCGTCGATCGCAATCGACTCGGGAGGATTCCTGCATGTGGTGTGGGTTTCTGGAGGCGCCACCGGGAACCAACAAATCCTGAACCTCGTTCGCTATACGAAGACGACTGCATCGTACCCGACGCAGAGCCAGCTGGGCTCGTCGGTGAACTGGGTCCCCGTCGCGGCGGTGGACGACTCGGCGGTCGGGTACATGCCGACCGTCAGCACGGACACGAGCAACTATGCCCACGTTGCCTGGAGCGGGTCGAAGACGATTGGCACGGTGTACTACAAGAACCAGGCCGGCGGCACGTGGCGTTCGACCGTCTCGTGGGGCGTAGCCTACACAGGTTTGTCCGTAGACGTGTCGCCGCAGAACAACTACGTGAGCTTGGCCCGCTACTTTGAGTTCGCAACGAACGAGATCCAGTACCTGGTGTGCAAGGATCTCTCGACCAGCCATTGCGACACCGCGGCGAACTTCACGAAGTGGAACGGGGTGGCCGGGGTCGACACGGTCGCCACGGGCGTCGAGTCGGCGTCGTATCCGAGCCTCGCGACGACGTACGACATGAACGGCGACCTGTGGATTGCATATGCGAAAGACGTGAACGGAACGACCCGAGGGATTTTCGCAAGGTTCCTTGACTACCCGATCACGGGGTGGGCGATTGCGGAGACAGTGGCCTCCGTATCCGGCACGATCTTCTCGAGGCCAACGATCGGCATCGACGCGGGCAATAACGTCCACGCGCTTTACGTGGACACGTCGGTCCCGCAGCTCTACTACAAATCGCGCATCGGGAGCTGGGGCCCTGCGACGGCGGTCGACGCGGCCTCGGACAACCCGACGTTAGTCGTCCGGGCACCAAACAACGCCACGTACGGGACCGCGGTGGGTGGCATCTACTGGAAGACGACGACCACGGAGACGTATTTCTACTACGTCCCGGAGTTCGACAACGCCGTGGTCCCGATTCTCGCGGTTCTTCTGGGCGTGCTCTTCGTCCGGTGGCGCCGGACGGCGAGGCTTCGGCCGATTTGACGGCTGGGCACCGGCACCGAGATCGCAGGTGGCGAGCCACAGGCGCCGTCCCTGATCGTCATGTGGGCATCGAGGGGGACGAGCTTGCCGCCAACAAGAATCGCCTCTGAGAATTCCGGGTGTGCCTTTATGAACGCCCGAATCGACGATGCGACGACCGGAGAGCGGGAGTTCGAATGCTCCCCATTGACGGAGGCGTCTGTAGGTGCCGCGGCAGTCCACGGGAGTCGAAGGCTTCGACGAGATGGTCCAAGGAGGCCTGCCCGAGGGCTCGAGCGTCCTCCTCCAAGGGCCGCCCGGCCAGGAAAAGCTCCGATTTGCGCTGACCTTCCTTGCGGAAGGCCTCAAAACAGGCGCGTGCGGCCTCATTGTCATTTCTTCGCACTCTCCCGACTCCGTCCTTGAAGAACTCCGGAACCTCGGGGTCAACATCGATGCGGTGACGAAGGAGAACCGCCTCCGGATCGTCGACTGGTACTCTTGGAGCGAAGAGCAGGTCCATGATGTGGAGGAGCGCGGACTCATCTTGCGATCCTCGATTGACCTGACGAACCTCGGGGTGGCCCTCAGCCGAGCAATCGTAGGCCTCGCGGAGCCTGGGCCGCGGCGGGCCGTCCTCGAGATCTTGTCGCCCGCGACGAACGTGTACGAGGTCACCCAGGTCTACGCGTTCGCACAGAGCGCGAAGCGAAAGTTCGACCGGCATCGGTTCACCAGCCTCATCCTCCTCGAGAAGGAGATGCATCCGTCCGCGGAGCTGACGACCCTCCACCAGCCGTTCGACGGGCTGATCGAAATCGAGCGGGCCCGGATCGGGGACGCGATTATCCGTAAGATTGGCGTGCTCCACCTCAAGGACACGGCGGCCGACCCGTCCTTCCGGATCCTCGAGCTGACCGACGCCGGATTGAAGGTGGTTCGCGAATCCCCGAAGCCCTCGCCTTCCGTGTCTCCGACGCCTGGCTCGGTCCTCGAATCGCAGGCCGAGCGAGCCAATCGGCTCCGGCTCATCATGCAAATCGCCAGTGAGCGCCTCAAAATGAACTCGCGGGATGCGGACGCTTTGTTCGCCCTCGCGGCCGCGCAGGCGACGCTCGATGACGCGAAGGGCGGGACGCAGACCCTCGAGCGCCTCGCGGTGATCGATCCGAACTACCCGGGCCTCTGGGTCCTGAAGACAAAGCTCCACGCCCGCCTGGGTCAAGCCGACCTTGCCCGGCAGAGCCGTCTCCGCGCCGAGCTGGCGGAGCATGAGGTGGCAAAGGTCGCCGGGCCAACCGTGCCGTGTCCGATGTGCGACGCTCCGGTCGCCATCGAGGCGACCCGTTGCGAGAGCTGCGGCGCGAGGTTCGCGCCCACGCGGAAACTCGAGGAAGACTTGGACGACCTCGGCCACGCGGCGATCCAGGAGATGGTCCAGGAGGAACTCGGTGGCGCTCCGAACGCGCCGGTCCCGACGAAGCCCCCGGCGAAGCCCGAGCGGGAAGCCGAGTCGAAGCCGCTTCCAAAGCGCGTCGCGAAGCCGGCCCCCGGGAGCGGGCTGACGAACGGTCTCCTGCGCAAGAGGAGTGCATCGCGCCGAGGCGGGAAGACGAACGGGCTGAGAGGGCGCACGAACGGGCTTCGCGGCAAGACGAACGGCCTGACGAACGGACTCACGAATGGCCTTACAAACGGTCTGCGGCGCATTGGCGGGCTTACGAATGGCCTCGGCCGCACGAACGGTTTGACAAACGGGCTCGGTCGGACGAACGGCATCACGAACGGTCTCGGCCGGACGAACGGGCTGACGAACGGCCTCGCCGTGATTCGGCCCGCCGCGTTCCGCGGTTCGGGGGTTCGGGGGATGATTCGACACGCGGGATTGAAGCTGTACCTCATTCCGCTCGTGGCGATTGCTTTGCTTCTGATGCCGCTCCTCTTCGTCCCCGGGAACTGGGGTCCCTCGACGCCAATTCAGATTGACGGCAAGTTCGCGGATTGGAACGCGGTGCCTCGCGTCGCGTCAGGACCGACAGGTGCGAATCCGAACGTCGACATCACGCATGTGGCGGTGGCGGACAACGTCGACGACCTGGCCTTCCTTATCGAGGTGCAAGGGCAGGCCCTCCAGGGCGACCTCTCATCGAACCGCGTCACGGACGCGTTTTTCGTCTTCATCGACACGGATCGATCGCGGGCGACCGGATACCAAATCGAAGGACTCGGGGCCGATCGCCTGATCGAAATTGACGGATGGGGCGGGGTTGTCGTGAGCGCGACGATGTCCGAGTTTGATGCGAATGTCAACGCCCACGACTGGATGGGCTGGATCAAGCCAACCTCGGTTTTGGCGGCGGGCTCGGGGAGTCAGATCGAGTTCGAAGCGAATTGGGACGCGATTGCGAACCCGAAGGTGCCGATCGACGCGACGTTCGCTTCGAGAAGCTGGGATGGATCTCACGACATCGCGTCCGCGACGGCGACCAGCGCTACGTCGTTCATAGTCGTCCGGCAGCAAACGTCGGCACCGCAAGTCGTGTCGGGCTCGCAGGATACCGCCACGTTCACCTTCCAGGCAGTCGGGAGAGACTCTGAAATCAAGGCACTGAACGTGTCACTCGACGGCACCTTCGGACCGAACACCTTTTCTTCCATTGTTCTCACGGACGCTGGAGGGACCACGTTGTCCCTCGCGCCGGCCGCCCGGCAGGCGCGGTTTACATCACTCTCGATCCCGATCGCGGCAGGCACCTCGACCACGCTTCACCTGCGATTGACGATTGCGACGAACGACGGTACGACGGTGGGGGCGTTCCTCGCGAGTCCCAACGACGTGGTCGTTCGACCCGGCGGCGTGTCCCTCGTCGGTCCTCGCCATGGAGCCGAGTCCCTCGCCTATGTCGGCGGGATTCCTTCGGTGCCGCGAGTCGATGGCGGTTTCGCGGAATGGACGAATGCCACCGCCGATCCGATCGGGGACGTCACGCCTCCCGCGACGTCGGATCTGGACATCTCCCGGTACGCGTTCGCGGGCTCCGGCGGCAACGTCTCGTTCATGGTTCAGACGGTCGGGACGGTCCTCAACGGCACCCTCGTGCCGCAAGCGAATAAGGCATACAGCGGGAACGCCTCAGCGCCGCCGGACACGGACCGGGATGGTGTGCCGGATTCCGTTGATCCGTTCCCGTACGACTTCAACAACGACGGAATCCCGGATGTGCAGACGAACTGTGACGTCGACGGGGATGGCATCACGGACTACGGTTGTCTTGGTGGAACAGACTATTGGCTCAACACGACGATTCCCAACACGTTCCCCGCGCCGTACGCAGGGCAAACGGTGAGCGTATACATCGGCCCGGTTCAGCGACCGGTTGACCTCGGCGAGGACATCGCGCGCTTCTACCTAGATCGGGACGGGTCCCCGGCAACGGGGTACTCGATTGGCGGGATTGGCGCGGACTATCTCGTGGAAATCCGCGGAAAGGAAGGGCTCATCCTATCGTCGACGGGGATGCGGTTCAATGGCACGGGTCCCGGCAACTGGTCGTGGGCTCCCCTCGGTGCGGCGCCATCCGCGGACGACGGGTCCCGCTTGGAGGCGGACCTCCCGGGTGTGACGCTCATGAACCTCTCGCGAGCGTTCATCCAGACTCGCGGGTGGCAAGATGGCGGGGACGACGGCGGGGCCCTGCGACCGGCTTTCGCGGTGTTCGGACTCATGTACTCGACTGCGGGCGGCGTCGACCCCACAGGCATTATCGACACTGCGACCTCGTCGGCCGTCAATGGTCCGGCGGAACGGAACGTGTTCTACGATGGGACGAACTTTTGGGCGTTCTATTACGATGGATCCACGATTCAATACGAACCGAGTTCTGACGGACTCTCTTGGGTCAACACGAAGAACACCGCCTTTACGACGGCGGGCATCCAGAAGGTTTCCACTTGGTTCTACAACGGCGGCGGAACGAAGATCGTGTATATCGCCGGCGCCGTTGGAAGCGGAACGGATCTTAGCGTGCGACGGGGCACGATTAGCGGGACGACCATTACATGGGGCACGGAAGCCAAACTGACATCCTTCTCGGGTCAAAGCTGGGCGATGATTCCCGTCATCACACGAGACGCGAGCGGATATGTCTGGGTCGCATCGAACGTGAAAATAAGCGGAAATGCTTGGAACTTCGACGCCGCGCGATCGACGAACGTGGACGACGTGTCAGCCTGGAACGCGAAAACCCCCCTCATAAGCGGAAACTCCAACAACGGAGGCATTCAAGGAGTCATTGTTCCGCTGGCATCCGGGAACGTCTACGCGATTTGGTACGATGGAGCTGGCGTAGGGATCGTGGGGAAGCTGTACAGCGGGAGTTGGGGAAGCCTTGATTCGATCGCCGGGTGCTGCGGACTCTTGGACCGCGGCCCGTCCGCCACGGTAGATAGTTCGTTCAACATCCATCTCATATACACAGATCCGAGCGGACCGGGAACGGTGAAGTACCAGGAGCGTACGTCGTCGTGGCAGTCAGCGACTACCTTGGACTCCTCCACCGGCAACAAATACCCGACGATCTCCCGAGACACCGGGACGGGCGATTTGTACGCCTTCTGGATTTCGAGCACCTACCAGATCAAAGGCCAGAAATTTTCAGGCGGATCCTGGGCCTCGCTCACGATTGAGACCAACACGAAAACGAAGACCAGCCTGACAGCCTTGTACAATGTCAGTTCATCGTCGAATGTCGCTTGGGCTTGGTCCCAAAGCTCGCCGTCGTTCGGTCTCGACGTGAAGTTCTCCGTGTTGAGCACGAACTTGGTGAGCCGGACGATCGACACGTCGACCGATGGCACTCCGGGTGGCGGGGGCTACAGCCACCAGCGGAAGGTCTTCTATGACGGCACGCGTTGGTGGGCCTTCTACTATGACGGATCGAGTTCCGTATATACATGGAGCGACAACGCGTTGACCTGGGAGAACGCGGTCACGCAGGTCTTCACCACCTCGGGCACGAACAATCCGTCCGTCTGGTTCGATTCCGCTGGGAACATCGTTTACGCCGTCGGAGACGATGGGGCGAGTGACGCGACCGTCCCGGTCCGACGAGGGACGATTAGCGGGACCACGATCACGTGGGGCACCCAGGCCACGGTCACGGTCAGCACCGTGAGCTTCGCGTTCAAGGCCACGTTCATTACAAAGGATTCGAACGGGTTTCTCTGGATCGCCTCGAACTCGCAGCCGTCCACCGGCAACTACGACGTCGCGGTCGTGAAGTCGACGAATGCGGATGACGTGTCCTCCTGGGGGACTCTCACGACCCTCATGAGTGCCAGCATTGCCAACTCGAATGTCTACCCGACGATCCTCCCATTGTCCAATGGCAATGTGTACGCGTTCTGGTACGCAAACGGGGCCATCGACGGGAAGATAGGCACTGGGACTTGGGGCAGTCTAGAGAACATCGCGACGACAACGTCGGGGATCTACACGAAAGTACCGAGCGGGACGGTCGACGCGTCGGGTAATATCGACCTCGTGTACAGCGATAGCAACGGAGCCATTATTCATAAGCAGAGGACCGGCTCGGGGTGGGGCGCCGCGGATACGGTCGACTCGACGACCGGCAACACTCAGCCGACGATCACCTGGGACAGTTCGAACGGGAGTCTATATGTCTTCTACGTCCAGAGCACGAACCAGATCAAGGGCCGAAAATACAGTGGCGGCTCGTGGACCGACGTGATGGGCATCGACTCCTCCACGATTACCAAGGCGGGACTCACATCCCCGTACTCGGTGTCGGGCGGCCTCATCGGCTTTCTGTGGAATCAGGGCAACACCACGCCCTACGAGATCAAGATCGCGGTCTACGTACCTGAATTCGGCATCGTGGAGATCCCGTTGGCGGGGACCTTGGTCCTCTTGCTCGTCTTGCGCGCCCGGTGGCGTCGCTCGCCCGGATCTCATTCTTCGGAGCGGGAGGATCGGGAATCGGCGAACGGGGCCAAGCTCTCATGGATACGCCACGCGACCCTTCGCGAACTGAGTCATGGTAATCTCGGATGAACGAGGGGCTCCGTCCCGGCTCTGGGGCCACCAATCGTTTCCCGGTTGCACGTTCCTTGACTGTTTCGCTCAGGTGACGGGAGTGGTCCCCGGCAATAACAGGTCGTGTCACGGCCAAGCGGACGCTCACTCGACGCCCTGACCCTTGCCGAGGGATTGTTGGACACCGCGTTGTCCCCCTGTCACGGAGCGCCTCGAACGCGAGGCTATCGAGGAG
>Ga0209160_1000530_pt1 | contig 31385 bp, 25 predicted proteins | sample GraSoiAngelo_153_FD_186167 | JGI IMG/M metagenome (GOLD analysis project Ga0209160, IMG submission 186167) | Grasslands soil microbial communities from the Angelo Coastal Reserve, California, USA - 14_1009_12_40cm (SPAdes) (version 2) | ecosystem: Environmental > Terrestrial > Soil > Grasslands ...
GACTGATTTGTCAAGTATATTATTACCGAATGCTGAGTGCTGAATGCTGACTGCTGAATGCTGAATGCTGAATGCTGAGTGCTGACTGCTAATTGCCGCCTTCAGAATTTTGTTACTTCCGTAAAATTAAATTCCCCCACTTTCATTGCCGGCACCACCATATCGAACGATTCTTCCCCGCTGGCCCGCACTGGGGTTCCCATCTCTTCAACGTTCGACAGCATCGCGATCAAGCTTTGGTTGAAACGAAAGTTGCGCACTCCGTATTGGATTTCGCCGTCCTGCACATAGAAGGTTCCATCGCGCGTCATGCCGGTGAGGATCTTTTCATAGGGGTCAACTTCGCGGATATACCACAACCGCGTCACGAGAATGCCGCGCTCGGTGGAGGCAATCATCTGGTCCACAGTCTTCGGCTCTCGAGTCCCGCCAAACACGATGTTCATCGGAGCTTCGCCCATTTCGTTGGGGATGGGGAATCCGTGGCCGGTTGGCTCGATCTGTCCCACTTTGTCCTTGTACTCAGACTTCTTCATCTTCTCGGCGGTGACACGGGCGTAGACCAACCTTTTTACTACTCCATCCTCGACCAGTTGCACTCGCTGACGGCGAATCCCTTCTCCATCGAATGGTGCGCCCGACTGCAGCGCGTGGCCGACGTCATCCCAAATATTGATGTTCTCGCCGAATAGTTTTGTGCCCACGCGGTTGTTGAGAAACGATCGCTGGTCGAGGATCGCCAGCCCGCCAAAGTCGTAAAACATGAACCCAACAATATCCAGCACCGCCGCCGGCTCCAGAATGACGGTGTACTTTCCCGCTGGGATTTCGCGCGGCGCTGCGGATTCAAACGCCTTCCGCGCCGCAATTTCGGCTAGCGTGACCGCGTCTAACTGAGCGACGTTCGGAGAATTCGCTTTCTGCCACCCCGAAGAATCCGCGGCCAGCATCGTGACCGACACCTCCGACGACGTTTGCCGATACCAATCCGCCAGCCCGCGCGAATTGAATATCCCTTCCACAACTTCCGAAGTCGAAAAGATGCCGGCAGTCGTGAGCTTATGCTTCTGAGCCACGCCGACAATCTTTTTTACTGCCTCGGCTCTCTGCTCTGGGGTGACTGACGCAGTCTCGTCAAAATATCTACTCGGAATTGGATCTGATTGTGTGGAGCGGGCGCCCCCGCCCGCTTCGGGCATCGGCAAGAGATCGGGATCCGGATGCTGCACCTTCGCCAGCTTCTCCGAGGCCGCCACTACACGCTTCAAACTCTCATCATCAAGTTTGTTAGTGGTAGCTCGAGCCGTGCGCCCATCAAAAGCCGTCCGCACGGAAACAACGTAATTCTCCTCCGCCACGTTCTGATGAATGGTGTTGTTGGCAAATCGGGTCAGCGCCGAATGCCCGCCGTAGGTGAGAGCTTCCACCTCGTCTGAACTCGAGTACTTTTTTATCTTCCCGAAGATGTCAGCGGCTTTGTTTTTGTCTAGCATGAAGGTCGGAGAAATTCAGCACTTAGCACTTGGCACTTGGCGTTTCCGAGGTTTGGTATTTCCCGTCTGATTTCCATATCTCCGAAGCCCTCCACCCGAGCACTTCCGTTCAAGAACTAAATGCTAAGTGCCAAGTGCTGCCTTCAGTTCCCCTTATAAGCTGATCCCACTTTGACGTTCCTAAATCTTGCCGGTGCCGCCCCATGTCCCGTGCCCATGACCTGCTGCGGCTGCCCCTTGCCGCAATGCGGCGTCCCCCAAAGCACCCATTCGTCACGCGAGCAGATGGCATCCATCGCATTCCAGAATTCCGTAGTAATGCCGCTGTAGGAGGGGTTGCGCAGCATGCGGGTGCGCTTGCCGTTCTTGATTTCCCATCCAGCTTCGCAGCCGAACTGGAAGTTGTAGCGTTTGTCATCAATCGACCAGGAACGATTCGTCTCCATGTAAATGCCGTTGTTGGTGGAAGCGATGAGTTGCTCGCGCGTCAGCGGCTTTTCTCCCGGCAGAATGCTGATGTTGGTCATGCGGATGATCGGCAGCCGGTTCCATCCTTCAGCGCGAAGAGTTCCACCCGAGCGATTGGCGCCGATGCTATGCGCGGTCTCGCGCGATGTCAGATATCCGGTGAACAATCCGTTGGTGATGATCGGCGTGCACTGTGCCGGCACGCCTTCTTCATCGAACGCAAATGTTCCCAGACCCGGGCCATGCTCCTGCCGCGCATCGGCAACCACGTTCACCAGATCGCTGCCATAACGCAGTTTGCGCAACTTGTCCAGCGTAAGAAATGACGTCCCGGCAAAATTGGCTTCCATACCCAGGACGCGATCGAGTTCAATGGGATGTCCGACTGACTCGTGAATCTGCAGGCCAAGCTGCGAACCATCCAGAATGATGTCAAACACGCCTTCGGGACATTGATCCGCCTTCAACAGCGCGACCGCCTCCTCGCCGACGCGCCGCGCGTTCTCCACCAACTTCAGTTCGCCAATCAGTTCATAGCCTTTGTTCTGCCACTGCCCACCGAACGAGTTGGGATAAGATCGTTTTTGAATGTCGCTGCCCGCGAAGGCATGCGCCGCGTATCCAACCCCGGTCGTATATTTCGTCTGATTGATGTTGGTGCCCTCGGAAGAGACAAACCATTGCTCTTCCCGGCGAAAATTCATGTTGGTCTCAGCCAGCGTGACGCCTTTCACCGCGCGCAACTCGGAGTCAATCTTGAGCAGCAGATCAAGATTCTGTTCCACGGAAGTAGTGAAGGGATCAATTTGTATCGGCGTGGTCCATTCCGCGCTGACCGCCTTTTCGGGAGCAAGCCGGACTTCGCTCTGCTTCACCCGCGAAGATGCGCGAGCGATATCCACGGCGCGCCCCGCTGTCGCTTCCACAGCCGAGCGACTCAAATCGTCGGACGCAGCGTATCCCCAGGCGCCATCGGCGATGACGCGTACGCCGATCCCCAGCGATTCCGAATCCGCGGCATGGCCGATCTTGCCATTCTTGGTGGCCAGTCCCCGGCTGCGATCGTCAGCCAGGCGAGCGTCAGCGTAGGATGCTCCGCGTAGATTCGCAACGTTCAGTGCCCAGTCAGCAATATGTTTCATAGCCGAAACTTCAAATTTATCACATAGAAAATGAGAGCACATGTGTGCAGGTCACACCTCGTGCTTCTTCTCACCTTTTATGCTTACGAGAAATGTGCGGACTACACTGATCGTTGCGCTGGCGCGATTTCGAAAAGCCGTGGCTCAGCGGCTGGAAGCCGCGTTGTCGGTAGCTTTCATCGGCGCGACTGGAAGTCGTGCACTCTCAAATCCGTGAATATCCCCACCCTGTCTCTCCAAAACACGACAAGGGCGGGGCACCCTCAATTGCTTCAGTTCTGTCTTAACGGCGGCATCGGGATTGGAATGTTGTATGTCTTCGCGCCCACACCCACGCCACCTTCACAGGTGTTCGGAGGCGTCGTACAAATGGTCCGCGTCCCTTGACACTCCGCCGCCCAGAACATATAGCCCAGCATTCCAGAGGTCGTCCCAGCGCCGTGGGGAACCACGGTCTGAACATAACTGCCGGTGCTATTTTCCAGCGACGCACTGAAATTGGTGCATTCCGGCGCCGGCCTATTCCCGGTCACGATGTACAGGCTGCCAGTAAATTTCGCCGGGGCCAGCGGAGGAATCGGCGGATTGTAAGTCGGCTTGCCATCGATGTGTTCCTGCCAGTTTGATTGTGCTCCGGAAGTGCTGGGCTGCTTGTTGGGAACCATAGCATTGGCGTAATCCAGTACCGGACTGCTGGTCGTGAGCCAAGTGCTGGTAGCTTTTTGACACAAGCCAATCAACCATCGATCTCCCGCCGCCAGATCAATGGTCAGCCGCGCCGCCGGATTCGCTCCCGTCGCATCGTATTGAGTTCCCTTTCCATCCACGGGATAAACATAGGAACGATAGGCATTGATAAACGACTGCACCGCCGCCAGCCTGGGATTGCTGCTTTCTTCATAGTCAATCTCGATGCCTACTCCCAATCGATGCGCCAGCTCCGCGGCATTGATCCCAAGCTGCGTGGGATTGGTGTCCAAAGCCGTGTTCCAATCGCTGACGTAAGTAATTCCTCCAATCGACAGCATGACGCGAATGTTTTTGGCTTTGAAATAATTCACCACATCTTGCGTCATCCCGATCGGTACCCCTTGAGAAGTCTGCGCGTCGTTGGTCTTGTTGAGCAGTCGCAACGGATTCACAAAACTGAGTATGACGAGATTGACCGACGGCAGCCCTGATCCGTCGCCGCGATCGATCAGCCAATGATTTTTGGTATCGAAGTCGGTCATATTCCGCACCGAAGCCCAGGTACAGGCATCGTTGCCGCAGTGCCACGCTCCGTAAATCTGCATCTGGGCGTTGGCAGCAGGGCTGGACAAAAACGTAATGGCTCCCACGATGAACAGGCAGAACATCATGCGACGCATAGAACGCCTCCTTCATGATTTAGTTTTCAAGGGGCCGGAACTAAACATTGGGATGAATAGCTTTATGCGAGTCATAAAACGTGTCAATACAGCGAATCCTGCATGTGAGAAGCTGGTGGAAAAGAGAGGGCGGCGCGAGCCGCCCGCACTGGCTAATTGCTAAGTGCTGAATGCTAAGTGCCGATCCTCCGGCATCTCTCCACTCTCCAGGACGGGAAACCCCGCACACTCATTGGGAACTGTTGAACCAATTTACGGCGGACGTAAACCGCTCAGAAATTCTCAATTAGCCAAGCGTTGCTATTACGGGTTGAGACGGTGAAAGCAAGGTTCCTATCGTCGGGTGAAGTGAGCGGAGTACCCATGATATTGCTCGTAGCCCACAATTCTAAACTCGCGCCGTTCGATTGCACGCTGAGTATTGACGCGCCGCGTACGGATGAGCTCGTGACGAACCAACTCTTTCCATCGGCTGACCAACTTATGCCCGAGAGCGTCTTTGAATGTCCAAGTGAAATCGAGCGTGCCGCCTTGGAATCCAGTTGTACAAGACGAATACGATCTTTAGCATCATCAAGATCGACGATTGCGACAGTTGCACCGTCCGGCGACAGATCCCATTCTGGCGAAGCGGCAGGATCAGCCTTAAGCCTCAGCAATTCGACTGCTTTGCCTCGAACCGGATCAATGTCGGTGAGTACAAGTTCATTCTTGATTCGATCCCGCTCACCCAGGATGCATCGCGAACGCGCCCTCGCACATCGAACTTCGGCCTCTGGACTCGATTGCAGGACTTGCTCTGGAGCGCCACCGGAAATCGGCACTCGCATTAAGCGCATCGACACCGAAGCCCCGTCTGTCGCGTCCTTGTAATCCCAGTACAGAACTGACGAACCATCGGGAGTGAGGCGGGGCTGAGTTTGTTCCCCAGGACCGACAACAAAGTCCTCCGCTGTCCGTTGCTGTAATCGTTGTCGGAAGATGTCCCAATTCCCGTTTCGATCGGAATAGAAAAAGAGGGCTTGCCCATCCCGAGTCCAAGCCGAAGGCAGATTGTTTCTACCTTCCAGGGCTAAACGACGGGGGGTTTCCAACTTCCCTTTCTTTGGGTTCTCTGCCACATACAGTTCACGCTGCAATCCCGAGTTAACGAATACTAATCGTTTGCTGTCGGCACTAACACTGAGGTCTAACGGTGAAACGCCAGCCCAGTTCGTGATCCGCCGGGACTCGCCGGATACTTTTGAACTGGATCGGTCGAGGGAAATTTCCCACAGATTCATATCGATTTTTGGGGGCGGCTCTTCTGCCGAGTAGACAATGCGGTTGTCGTCTGGCCAGCAAAAGCTGCGCAATCCAGGCGCGGCAAAAAGCGTGGCGGGCACTCCGCCTTCCGCCGACGCAATCTCGATAGCCACGTCGGGCTTCTGTGTTTCCATATTGGACTTTGTGTATGCCACATGTTGCCCGTCTGGCGACCACTGCAACTGCAAGACATGTTCGCCGGGTGGCGCCTGCAGCAGTTTTCGAGGGGACCCTCCGTTTGCGTCCATCATCCATATTTCCGATTCTGATCCGCTATGTATGTAAGCTATACGGGTGCCGTCCGGCGAGACCGAAGCTCGCCCGGCATCGTCCTTCAACTTACGCGGGGCGCCACCAAGAATAGAAATGGCCCAGATACCGGTGGTCTCGCCTGATTCTCCTGGCCCGACCGCCGCTAGTTTGGTTCCGTCCCGGAACCAGGAAAGGCTCGCTCACCTAAAGCAGAATCCTTCGGGGAGAGCCAGAGGATGGCTTTCACCTGTCTCGAGGAGGCGAACAAAAACGCCCGTGAAATCTGCATATGCCAGGGATCTACCGTCAGGAGAAATAGCGGCTGCGTACACCGGGTTTTCTGGAGGGTTCGCGGTAATGCTGCGTTGAAGCAGCATGCGGCTTTCATGTGGAAGTGGGGCCGAACGCCAACGCAAGGCAAGGACAACCGCGAGCCCAGAAATCAAAACTGCAGCGATGACCACTTTCTGGGAGGACCACCAGTTCCTTGGGCCGGCCCGAGAAGCTGGCAAAGTTCGAAGCCGAGACTCGGTCGATTCCAAATCCCGCTTTAACCGTTTCAAATCTGAGCGTAGTTCTCCGGCGCTCTGGTATCGCAATTCAGGGTCCTTCTCTAGTGCCTTGTCAATGATTTCCTGGAATCTCGTGGGAAGTTCGGGATTCATAAACGATACTGCAACTGGCTGGCGGTTGAGAATCGCCTCGGAGACTACCGCGCTAGTTTGGCCTGAGAACGCCTGTCGCTGAGTACCCATCTCATAGAGGACCGCGCCGAACGAGAACAAATCGGTACGCGAATCGAGTTCATCTCCGCGCACCTGCTCCGGCGACATATATGCAACTGTACCGACCGCGATGCCAGCATCAGTGAGATTGCTGTCGACCGTGGGTGCCGAAGAAGTTTGTCCGTCCTCTACTCCGGCTGGCTTCGTGGCTTGTGGGAGTAGCTTCGCAAGTCCGAAGTCCAATACTTTAACGTCTCCACGAGTGGTTACAAAAATGTTTGCAGGTTTAATATCGCGATGGATGATGCCTTTCGCATGTGCCGCATCCAAGGCATCGGCGATCTGGACCGCAAGCTCGATGATTTGAATCTTAGTTACAGCTCGACCCGCAAGGTAGTGCATCAATGTCTTGCCTTCGAGCCGCTCCATAACGATGAAGTGGCGTCCCTCATGCTCCCCCATATCGTGAATAGTACAAATGTGTGGATGGTTAAGTGCAGCTGCGGCGCGGGCTTCCCGCGAAAAGCGGTCGAGGGCATGCGGATCAGTCGTCAGTTCTTCAGGCAGGAACTTCAGGGCCACTTGGCGTTTTAGGATGACATCTTCAGCTCCGTATACCACTCCCATGCCGCCGGCACCCAGCTTTTCAGTCAGACGGTAATGAGAAATGGAGGAACCAATCACGGCCGGGCCCTCATGGAAGTCCGCAGAAACTCATGTTAGGGTGTGTGGAATAGCGAAGTCAACGGTGTGTCCTATTGCGATTTCCATTATTATCTTGGGATGGAATTACTGTAGAATGCCCTCCCGTGAGATCCGCGTCGAACGGCATCCTCATACTGTTCCTGCTATCAGTTTCAGCCGCATCGCAGGTGTTGCCGCGGCCGCAAATCACTTCAGCCGCAGGTAAACAAGTGCCAAATTTCACTCTGAAGGATCAGAATGGGAAGGATTTTCGTCTTTCCTCGCTCCGTGGGCAACGCGTCCTTCTAATGTTCTATCGCGGATATTGGTGACCCTACTGCACACATCAATTGCGCGAGTTCGCGCAACACAAAAAGGAATTTGATGCACTCCACACACGTATCGTAGCCATCAGCGCTGACGATTCCGCGCATGCACAACAAGTATGGCAGAAGGTGGCAGACCGGCAATATACGATCCTGAGTGACCCTGGCGCTAGGGTAATCCGTTCATACGGTGTATTGCACCCTGGAGCAGGCGCAAGTGGAGATGACATTGCACTGGACACGACTCTTCTCGTGGATGTGAATCGCCAGGAACGTTGGCGCCGAGTCAGTGAGACTCTCCCAGATCTTCCTAGCGCCGAGGAAATTTTGAAACGAATTCGTGAAACGCCAAGCCAGGTTCTCAAACATAGCAAGGAAATACAGAAATGAAGAGCTCCATGGTGCGAGCGTCTCATTCGACGCGTGTCGGAGGCGGAAAAGCGTTCTGAGCATGGGCTAAAGCCCAACAGAGGAAAGAGCTTTATCGCAGCCGTAAAAACGCTGCGCCACCCAAAATCAGAGTTTGCCGCAGGCCGCTTTGCCTAAATGCCAAGTGCTAAATGCTAAGTGCCGCTCTTCCCTCGCTGACTGCTGAATGCTGCTTACGTTCCCTCACTCCATCCCGCCAAATACTCTTCCTGCTCCGGGGTCAATTTATCAATCTTGATTCCCATCGACTCCAGCTTCAGCTTCGCCACACGCTTATCCAGATCTTCAGGCACCCGATAGACTTTTTTCTCCAGCGTCTTGTAATTCTTCACCATGTACTCGACCGAGAGCGCCTGGTCGGCGAAGCTCATGTCCATCACTGACGGAGGATGTCCTTCGGCGGATGCCAGATTGATAAGGCGGCCTTCGCCTAGCAGGTTGATTTTGCGGCCGTCTTTCAACGAGTACTCTTCGACGAAGTTGCGGGTTGTGCGCTTGGAAGAAGACATCTTTTCGAGCGCGGGAATATCGATTTCGACGTTGTAGTGTCCGGAGTTGGAGATGATGGCGCCATTCTTCATTACGTCGTAGTGCTCTTTAGCGAGCACGTTCTTGTTCCCGGTGACGGTGCAGAAGACGTCGCCAATCTTCGCCGCTTCGTTCATGGACATTACGCGGAAGCCGTCCATCACCGCTTCTAGTGCTTTCGTGGGATCGACTTCCGTGATGATTACTTCCGCGCCGGCGCCGCGGGCACGGCTTGCGAGTCCGCGGCCGCACCAGCCGTAGCCGGCGACTACGAATTTCGATCCTGCCAGCAAAAAATTAGTGGCGCGAATGATGCCGTCGAGGGTAGATTGTCCGGTACCGTAGCGATTGTCGAACAAATGTTTGGTGTCGGCATCGTTGACCGCGACAATAGGGAAACGCAGCATGCCTTCCTTGGCCATGGCGCGCAGGCGAATCACCCCGGTGGTGGTCTCCTCGGTTCCGCCGATCACTCCCTCGAGCGCGTCTTCCCGCTTGGTGTGCAACACCGTGACCAGGTCGGCGCCGTCGTCCATCGTGATATGCGGCTTGTGATCGATGGCCGCCATGATGTGACTGTAGTAGCTCTCGCTGTCCTCGCCCTTGATGGCGAATACCGGAATGTTGTATTCGCGCACCAGGCTGGCGGCTACGTCGTCTTGCGTGGAAAGCGGGTTGGAGGCGCAAAGCACCACATCGGCTCCGCCATCCCGAAGCGCGATGGCCAGGTTGGCGGTTTCCGCAGTGACGTGCAGGCAGGCCGAAATGCGTACTCCCTGCAAGGGCTGATTCTTGATGAATTCCTTGCGGATGATCTGGAGAACTTTCATCGACTGATTGGCCCAGTCAATGCGTTTCTTCCCCATGTCAGCAAGTTCGAGACTCTTGATATCGCAAGGGACTTGAGTTGGTGTGGTCGACATACTTCTCCAGTGGCGCGATAAGATTTAAGTGCGAATGAACTTTCTACAAATCAGAATACACGAAAGAATTCGGGGAAGGATGCTGCTTGTTGGGCGCGTTGCCAGAACTTTATGGCCTGGCCAGTTAGAGACACGGTTCATGACGGCGCGTCATGCCGATGGGGGAGGGTCATGCCAGCCCCGCCCCACACCCAGCAAACCTATTTGCGGACCGCCTGTCCTACCGGTTCGCGCAATCCGGAATCCCTGGCCAGCCCTTCCGCCTTGTCCGTGGCCTCCCATGTGAAGTCCGGATCGGTGCGGCCGAAATGTCCATACGCAGCCGTTTTTTTGTAGATGGGGCGCCGCAACTTCAGCGATTCAATGATGCCCTTGGGTTTCAGCTGGAAATGCGAGCGCACCAACTCTGAGAGCTGTCCGGGATCGACTTTGGCCGTTCCGAAGGCTTCGACTAGGACACTGACCGGCTCAGCTACGCCGATGGCGTAAGCGAGTTGGACTTCGCAACGATCCGCCAGGCCCGCAGCCACCACATTCTTGGCAACATATCGCGCCATGTAGGCCGCTGAACGATCAACTTTGGTCGGATCTTTGCCGCTGAAACATCCGCCGCCGTGACGGCCCATGCCGCCGTAGGTATCCACGATGATCTTTCGTCCCGTCAGCCCGGTATCGCCCATGGGACCGCCGAGAACGAATCGTCCCGTGGGATTGATGTGGTACTTGGTGTCGGCGTCGAGCATGTGCGCGGGGATAACTTGCTGAATAACATGCTGCAGCACTTCGGCCCGCAGCTTCTTGTTGTCCACTTTCTCGGAATGCTGCGTGGAGACAACAACTGCGTCCACCCGCACCGGCTTATGATTCTGATCGTATTCGACCGTGACTTGTGACTTGCCATCCGGCCGCAGAAAATCGAGTTGTCCGCCTTTGCGCGCCTCCGCCAGCCGCTGCGTCAATCGATGCGCCAGCAAAATCGGCGTAGGCATGAGCTCGGCATTCTCATTAGTCGCATATCCAAACATCATTCCCTGGTCGCCGGCGCCGCCGGGGTCTACGCCCATGGCGATGTCGGGGGATTGTTCGTGGATGGAGCTGATTACGGCGCAGGTTTCGTGGTCGAAGCCGTAGGTTGCGTCGGTATAGCCTACCGACATTACCGTGCCGCGGACGATGGCGGGGAAATCGACGTAGGCTTTGGTGGTGATTTCGCCGGCGATGAAGGCGAGGCCAGTAGTCAACAGTGTTTCGCAGGCGACGCGGCTGCCGGAGTCTTCGGTCAGGCAGGCGTCGAGGATAGCGTCGGAAATCTGGTCAGCGATCTTATCGGGGTGGCCTTCGGTCACAGATTCAGACGTAAAAAGATAACGGTTTCTTGACAAAGCTGCTTCTCCTTCGGTGATCAACGATTTAAGTTGGATCTGGCGGGAGTAAAATCCAAACTTCGCAAAATCAGTATTTTGCGCTTCTAAAAAGCTACCAGAAGAAATGACAGAGCGCAATCAGTTTTGGCTTGGGGGGAAACACGGGAGCATTCAGCATTCTTGCACTCAGCTCTCAGCAATATTTCTCGGCTAAAAGAGGGGATGTGTCGCGGTAAATCCTTCCCCCAAACCTCTTACCAGCAATATGGATTCCTTGCCGACTCCCTGCGGCATTGGATGACAATGGCTAGGCTCCGGGGGGCAGGGACTGTGCGGTTGGGGACGAGGGTTTGGGCGTGGGTGGATGAAGGCCGTTGGCGTCAAAGGTCAAAGTTTTCACTTCTTCGTAGTCTCCCTGGGCCGGAAGCTGCTTGCCATTAAATGAAAAGTCCAAAGCGCCGATACTCCCTGCTTTGATTACGATTTCGTCGCGTGCTTCGATGGATCTTTCCGCAGGCGCTACCAGCAACTGTTCCGACAGTTGTTTGCCATCCGCCGTGATCGATATCCAGGAGTCTTCTCTAGCTTTAATCGCTACGGTGAACGATCCAGGGGTGGCATCGGCTGCTTGGCTTTGCCCGTTGGTGTGCGTGGGCGCTACACGAGGGTCAGCGGCAGGTTGAATGTGGGCCACCGCGTGATCCTGCTTCCGCGTCTCCCGTGAATGAAAACCCCAGAGGGCAAAGCCGAGCGCAGCTACAAGTAATAAGGCAGCGAATAAGGCCCAGGGCACGCGAACTGCGCGAACCGGTTCACGGTCTTCCAGTTGCTCCGCCATTTCGATCGGCAAATCGCTCTGAGGCAGCTCGCTGGGCGAACTCGGTGCGGTCGCGCTCAGGTAGTCGGCGATGGCTTGTTCTTCGTCGATGCCCAGGTGGCAGGCGTAGGCACGCACGAAACCTTTACTGAAGATGCCGCCGGGAAGCTGCTCGAAGTGTTCTTCTTCTAAAGCGGTAAGGAAGCGCTTCCCGATCTTGGTGGAGAGCGCGATGTCGTCGAGCGTGACTCCGCGCTGCTCCCGCTCCCGCTTTAATCGCGCGCCGAATGATTCCACTCGACCGCTCCCCTGACGGTTGTCTTGAGGCTTTACTGATACCAAATATAAGTTAACTTTGTCTGTGATGAGCATGAAATTCTTTGACCCGAAAGAAAACGTTAACCACAGAGGACACAGGGGTACACGGAGGAAAGAACCTAACAGTCAATTCCAACTCCATCATTCACTTCCGATCTTGATTCTCAGGTCAATCTCATTAGGTCTCCAGTGCGATATCGGACGGTATCAATTCTGGCTTGAATCAGGCAGGACTTGGCTTCACAGGTTCCGGTTACTAAGGTTGATTGCTGGTGCTCTGGGGTGCCGCATATAATTCGAGCACTTCCTCTCGTACATCGAGGCTGCAGTTCCATGACCAAGGTCACCAGCGCGGACCGCAAGCTACAGGAACTAAACATCTTTCATGATGTGGCAAAGGCCCTGACCTCGTCATTGGACCTGGATTCGATCCTGCAAACCATCATGGAAAAGATGGCGGAGTACTTCCGTCCGGACACATGGTCTCTGCTCATGGTGGATGAAGGGCCCAACGAGCTGTACTTTGCCATCGCAGTAGGGGCGGCATCGGAAGCCCTAAAAAACGTGCGCTTGAAAGTCGGAGAAGGCATCGCCGGGTGGGTGGCCAAGCACGGGGAAAGGCTAATTGTTCCAGATGTGATGGCCGACCCGCGTTTCGCCAAACGGATCGACGACATGACGCAGTGGGAAACACGCTCCATCATCTGCTTTCCGGTGCGTTCCAAGCTGCGGGTGCTGGGAGTGATTCAACTGGTGAACGTGGACATGGAGCATTTTAGCGATCCGGAAATATTTTTCCTGCAATCGCTGTGCGACTACGCCGCTATCGCTATTGAGAATGCCCGCTCAGTGGAGAAGATTCAGGAACTGACGATCACCGATGATTGCACTGGGCTTTACAACGCACGGCACCTCTACAAGACACTAGAGACCGAAGTCTACCGGTCGGCGCGTTTCGGATACGAATTTACCGTGCTGTTTATTGATTTGGACCACTTCAAGCAAGTCAACGATACCCACGGGCATCTGATTGGGAGCAAGTTGCTGGCTGAAATTGGATATCTCATCAAAGCCCAGCTCCGCCTGATTGACTATGCTTTTCGTTATGGTGGCGATGAATTCGTGATTCTATTGCCGCAGACGGGCGGCCCTGGTGGTCGCCAAACGTCTGCGTGACAATCTTCGCACCAGCATGTTCTGCAAGGAAGAAGGATTGAATTTGAATGTGCGCGCTTCTATTGGCGTAGCGACCTATCCGCACGATGCCAAAACTCCGCACGACGTCATTCGTCAGGCGGACGAGATGATGTATCTAGTGAAGAACACGACACGGGATAACATTGGGATCGCGCAACGCGGCGTGATGAAGTAGAGGGTCGACCGTGTTGCTGGCCACGTCCCGGTAGGGACGAAACAATTTAGCCCAGCGCTTCAGCGCTGGGAAATGGATCTTCCAAAGTCGTGTTCCCCGTTCAAGACACTTCTTGTGCCACGTGGCTCAATCCGATACCTTACCCTGGAAAACCAACGCGACTTCTGGCCATTGCGGTATTGATCAGCCTTCTCGTCCTAACCACGGGTGGCTTTCCTCAGGACAATAGTTCCTCTACAGAGCCAAGTTCCGCCCCGGCGCCTGCAAACTCGGCATCGGCCCCGCAGGCGCCTCCCTCAACTTCGCTGGGTTCGGGGAGGGCTCCTCCGCCACGCTGCGGGCGAGAAGAAGCTTCGGAACTGCGCTAAAGCGCCCCCGTCCCATCAAGAATCCGGATCCGGAATATTCCAAGGAGGCAAAAAAAAGGAAGATTGAGGGCACCGTTGTGTTGATGGTGATCGTGGGTGCCGACGGCCTTCCCCGCGATATTCGTGTCACTCGCTCTCTCGGACACGGCCGCGATGAGGAGGCGATCAAGGCAGTGAAGAAGTGGAAATTCAAGCCTGGCACCGTGCAAGGCCGCGCCGTCCCCGTCCAGATCAACGTCGTGGCGAACTTCCGGCTCTATTGATCGTAGGTTTGATAGGTTAGTCCGAGCTCCCAGATTAGGTAAATCCCTCAGCGGCTCAAGCCGAATTCTTTTGTTGTCTGATCAGCATGACTAACGTCGTGCCCTTTCAGAAATCACAGGGTTCGCAGCGCTGAAGCGCTGGGCTAAATTGTTTTGTCCCTCCGGGGCGCGCCCGCAGACATCACGCGCGGCATGGCTACTCGTCAGCGTCCATCCAGAAGAAATCTACAATCCGATTGGCCGGATCTAGCAGAATGATTCGGCCACTCAGTACTACTCTAGCCCAATCGCGTGGCAGCCTGGGCAAGCGAGCCGTGCACACGCCGGGGAGCAGCTGCACGCGTTTTTGCAGGCCCGGGGGTAAGGTTCCATTTCGCCTCAGTTGACGTTCCAAGCCGGGCGGCAGACGGTCCTTCTTGGCCAATCCCGGGGGTAGGTTGGAGCGGTCGGCTACATAGCAATCGCTGATGATCTGGCGCTCGCGGGAAGAGAACTCGCGCGGGCCCTGATCGTCATTGTCTTCGTCCTGATTGTTGGAGCGTGCACGATGCGGGAGGGACGGTCGTCATCATCATCGTCGTAGCGACTGGCTTGGCGGCGTTCCTGCCCTTGCATAACCGACCCGGATGGCGGATTGGCCGCCACCCAGGTCAGCACCGCCTCTGATTCCACTTCGGCAGGTTTCTTGCCCGTGCCTGCCGCTACTCCTGTGCCCGCAGCCGCGCCGACGCCGGCACCAATCGCAGCACCTTTGCCTCCGCCGGCGATGGCGCCGATCAGGGCGCCCAAACCGGCGCCGCCGCCAATCTTGGTCACGTTGCTCTTGGTGTGGGACTCGCCTTTGATCACAAAGGGGTCAGCCGCGATCGCATAAGTGCGTCCACCGGAACGGACGGTTCGCAAGCTCAAGTGCAGTTCTCCGGGACGGCTCAGTCTGCCGGAGCGCTCCACGCTTGTCACTTCGCCGGTAACGTCCGTGCCTTTGGAGAACTGCGTCCTTCCATTGACGACTACAGGAGCGGCGAAGGTGCCGTGAAACTGATCGCCGACGCTGGCCTGTTCGCTGCTCAGCTTCTCGATGATGCGTACCTGCAACTGTGTACCTGCCGGGATATTGTTGTAGGTCTGGGCCGATGCGGTGGCAACCATTAGCAGCATGATTGCAAAAGATTGTTTGAGACTCATGTCACGCCCTTTGCGAAGGAATATGTGAGGTTTATGGTAGGCGGTCGAATGTGGCTCGCAAACTATCGGAGGTGCATGTCCGGACGCGTTTTAAAAAATCAACCCCGGGTTAGGCAGGACCGAGTCTTCCCTTCCGTGTATACTTCCGCCGCGAAAAGATGGCCAGCGCCTGAAATCAGGCGCGACTGTGAATCAAAGCCCGGTAAGTAAAGGCGACGAGTGCCGCGAGGTGGATCCAGTATGCTATGCAGCAGGTGTGGAAACAGCATTGGGGAAAACAGCCGGTTCTGCGACCGATGTGGCGAACCAGCACGAACCGCGCAGATAGCCACCGGGCCCCTGGTACCTACCGCTGCATCGCCGTCGGAGACCAGCGGCAAGGCGATCGCCAGCCTACTTAGCGGGCTTTTCGGTTTGATAATATTTCCGGCTGCTATCGCGGCCATCGTCCTTGGACACATATCACGGTCCGAAATTCGCAAGAGCGCCGGACGCTTGAAAGGATCGGGACTCGCGTTGGGCGGCTTGATCATGGGATATCTTGGGTTGTCCATTATTCCTGTTCTGATCATCGCTGCCATAGCGATACCAAATGTTTTGCGGGCCCGAATCGTTGCCAACGAGGCCTCGGCAGTTTCGGTGGTTCGGGCACTCAATGAGGCGGAACAAAACTACATGACCGCCTTCCCTCGAGTTGGATACACATGCAGCCTTCCCAGCTTGGGGGGCAATCGCCAATCCTCCACCTCGGCCGAGCACGCGCATCTCATCGACGACGATCTGTCGACGGGAAGCAGGCATGGCTACAGGTTCGTCATTCAAAATTGTTCTTCGTCCAATGGCGTGACCGTCAAATATCAGGTGGCGGCATATCCTGAAACTTACAGCCAGTCAGGTGTGCGGGCTTTCTGCTCCGACGAAACCGCAGTCATAAAAGTCGATGAAAGGGGATCACCCGAGGCCTGCCTGGAGAACGGGAGTGTTCTCCAATAGATGAACAGCAACCCGCGTCTGGCAGGTCAGGATGCCTTTTTGGTTAGGAGGCACGTTCCTCCGCGGCTGAAGCCGCGGTTTCTGTTGCCTTGTCGGCACGAAGTCGTGCCCTTTCACAACAATCAATCGGCGGGCATGGTGGCGGGTTGGGGGATACGGGGTTTGCGCACTTTTGTATGGACCGGCAGGGGCTCCAGCCATTTGCGGATTTCGGGAAGCGCGGCTCGCGTGGCTAGTTCGCCGGCGCGGACTAAGGCAGCGCTGTATTCGAAGGCGTCGTATTTGTAGCCATTGACGTCCGGCTCTAAAACCAGATCGGCGGCCTTCTTCCATACGTCGCAATTCATTTGCTGGGCGATGGCAAAGCATTGACCTATGACATCGAACAGATGGCGCGGTCCCTCGCCGTTGGTCCAGTGCCCTTTCAGGTGAACTGCTAGAACCCGCTCCGCCCCCATCATTCGCAGAGGTACGGTCGGAACTGCGTGGGCGAGCATGCCGTCTACTAGCAGACGTCCTTTAAATCTTACCGGTAGAAACATTCCGGGGTAGGCGCAACTGGCCCGCACGGGTTCGACCAAGGGTCCGGATTGGAAGACGACGCCTTCGCCGGTGGAGAAATCGGTTGCCGTCACGGCGAGGGGAATGCGCAATTCTTCGAACGTCTTGACCTTCAAGATGCTGTTGAGGAAACCGATCATGCGCTGGTTGCTGGCGAATCCGTAGCGGGAGAGGGTCCAACGCGCAAAATGTTTGAAGCGGACCCGAGTGGCAATCTCCCCCAGTTCCGCGGCGGAAACTCCGCTGCAATAGGCCGCTCCGATGAGCGCACCCACGCTGGTTCCAGCAATAAACTGAACTGGGATATTTTCTTCTTCCAGGACTTTCAAAACGCCGACGTGGGCAATGCCGCGGGCGAAGCCACCGCCAAGGGCGAGTCCGATGGAAGGGGAATTTTGGGCGTGCTGCGGAGTGGAAATGCCTGTAACTTCGCGCCCGAAGGCCTGTACCGACCGAATAATCTTGCCCAGACTCTTCACGGGACCCCCGTTTTACCGGCTTTATCCGGTCCCCCAAAACCTATTCAGCAAGTAAGATGCCAACGCCAGTCTAGATGTTTCCACAGCTCGTCTGTCTTTTCAGGTTACTTCCGAGAGGTTACTCGAAGCGATCTTGACCCGACATGACTAAGTGCACTGATCCTGATAAGTTGGGGCGCATGGTTCGCGAGATCTCGGCGGGTGGGGTGGTGGTGCGACGTGGCCCGGAGGGCTGGGAAATGGCTGCGATTGAGCCCCAAAAGGAGCCGCCGGCGGCGGGCGAGACTGCAAAAAAACGATCACAAAAAGTGTTACTCGCCCTTCCCAAGGGGTTGGTGGATCCGGGTGAAAAGCCCGACCAGACGGCCATTCGGGAGGTGAGGGAGGAGACTGGGCTGATCGCCACTCCGATTACCAAGCTGACCGATATCAAGTATGTTTATGTGCGCTCGTGGGGAGACAAGCAGCGGGTTTTTAAGATCGTCAGCTTTTATTTGCTGAAATATCGGTCGGGCAATATCGACGACATTGATTCCGCGATGCGAGTTGAAGTCAAACGTGCTTTATGGATTCCGCTCGAAGATGCTGCCCTGAAACTGGCGTATCGAGGGGAACGTGATGTAATCCGCCAGGCTCAGGAATATGTGCAAAATCATCCGGAGGTTTGAGGCAAATGCGTGCTCCACATATCGAAAAACATTTCACCGCCGGACTCTTTGTGCGCGATGTGGTGATTGGCATGGCCGACGGACTGACTGTGCCTTTTGCCCTGGCAGCGGGACTTTCCGGCGCGGTACAAGACACCAAGTTGATCGTCGTTGGAGGACTGGCGGAAATTGCCGCGGGCTCGATTGCCATGGGACTTGGTGGATATCTGGCAGCGCGTGGAGACGCGGAACATTACGAGCAGGAACGTATCCGGGAGCAGCGCGAGGTCAAGGAAATGCCGGAAGAGGAAAAGGCGGAAGTGCATCGTGTGTTCGAGGCCTATGGGCTTACATCCGAAGAAAGCAAGCCGGTGATTGAGGCGCTCAGCCATCGGCCGGAGGCATGGGTGGATTTCATGATGCGATACGAGTTGGGGCTAGAAGCGCCGGATCCGCGACGCGCCGTCACCAGTGCGGCGACCATTGCGGGATCCTATGTTGCGGGAGGATTTATTCCGTTGCTGCCTTACGTTGTATTCTCGGGAAATGCAACCCGTGGATTGATATTCTCCGCGATCGTGACGCTAGTTGCGCTCGGCATCTTTGGATACATCAAAGGACGCTTCACTGGCACTCATCCGCTTCGCAGTGCTTCGCAGACGGTGGTGATCGGTGGGCTGGCGGCGTCGGCGGCATTTCTGCTTGCCAAGCTGATCTCGTGAAGCGGGGTGCTTCCCGCATAAATGAGATTGGTGAAATCTGGGGTCAGCGCGCCATCTTGGACTGCACCCTCGAGATGCTTTCCACGATGCCGGCGGGACGCCCGCGTCACGGTAGAGTTGAACATCTTAAGCGAACTTTTCCTTCATGAAGCGTATTCATAAAGTCGCGGTTCTGGGTGCTGGGACCATGGGTGCTCGCATCGCCGCGCATATCGCCAATGCCGGAGTTCCTAGCTATCTGCTGGATATTGTTCCTCCGGATGCGGACGGGGCGGCGCGCAATAAGATCGCGGCGGCCGGTCTTGAAGCGGCAAAAAAATCCAAGCCTGCGGTTTTTTTTGAGCCTTCCCTGGCGCGATTGATTACGGTCGGAAACTTTGAAGATGATTTGAAACGGCTGGCGGAAGTGGACTGGATCATCGAAGCGGTGGTGGAGAATCTCGAGATCAAGCGCGGTCTGCTCAAGAAGGTGGAGGCCATACGACGGCCGGGCACGATCATCACGACCAACACCAGTGGGTTGCCGGTGCAGAAGATTGCCGAAGGATTCTCTGACGATTTCCGGCGGTCGTGGTTTGGCACGCATTTTTTCAATCCTCCGCGCTATATGCGACTGCTGGAAATTATTCCCACCCCCGAAACCGACCGGGCCGCGCTGGATGCGGTTGTCCACTTCGCCGATGTCCAACTCGGCAAAGGCATTGTCTTCGCCAAGGACACTCCTAACTTCATTGCTAACCGCATCGGGACGTTTTCCGTATTGAACGTCATGCGGCTTATGCAGGAGATGGATCTGAGCATTGAGGACGTGGACGCACTTACGGGACAAACGCTCGGCTGGCCGAAGTCGGCGACTTTCCGCACCATTGATCTGGTTGGGCTGGATATTTTGGGGCACGTCGTCTCCAACATGACGGAGAACGTGCGTGATGAGCGCAGTGATCTCCAGCTTCCTGATTTTTTCAGGCAGATGCTGGAGCGCAAATGGTTGGGGGATAAAACCAAAGGTGGTTTCTACAAAAAAGGTGCGGCAGGGAAAGAAGAGGAACGGCTCGCCCTTGACTGGAAAACGTTGGAATACCACCCGCGCCAGAAACCTAAATTTTCTGCGCTCGATATGGCGAAGAACGTCGAAGAAATTGGGGCACGGGTACGCATCTTGCTCGGATTCGATGGAGGCGCACCGCAAAACGGCGATAAGGCTGGACAGTTCCTGTGGCTGGCTCTTTCGGATCTGTGGACTTATTGCGCCAATCGCATTCCGGAGATCTCGGATCGCGTCGTGGAAATCGATCGTGCCATGCGACTGGGCTTCAATTGGAAACTGGGTCCGTTCGAATTGTGGGATGCTGTCGGGGTTGAGGCTACCGTCGGGCGTATGAAGAAAGAGAACCGGCCTGTGGCTGCTAACCCTGAGAAACTGCTCGCGGCGGGGAAGAAATCCTGGTATGGGGACGATCCCAAGGCGGCATCAGGTCGGGACTATTTCGATCTGAGCGCAAAGGAGTACAAGCCGGTCGAAGTTCCCGCAGGGGTGTGGTCGGTCGAGGTGGTGAAGAAATCCAAGGGAGTGGTCAAAAAGAATTCGGGCGCTTCTTTAGTGGATTTGGGAGATGGAATCGGCTGCATCGAGTTCCATTCGAAGATGAATACCATCGGCAGCGACATCGTGCAGCTCATTTCGCAAACTTTAAAATCGGGAGGCCCGGGCGACGACTTCGACGCATTCGTTATTACTAATGATGCGGGAAACTTTTCCGTCGGCGCCAATCTGATGTTGCTGCTCATGTCCATCCAGGACGAGGAGTGGGATGATGTGGACTTGGCGATTCGCCAATTTCAGGGCATGACGCAGGCCATTAAATTCTCGCCCAAGCCGGTGGTGGCTGCGCCATTCGGACTTACTCTGGGCGGAGGCACGGAAATCTCGCTGCATGCCGCGGGGCTACAGCCTCACGCGGAGCTTTACATGGGATTGGTGGAAGTCGGCGTGGGACTATTGCCGGGCGCTGGTGGATGCAAGGAGATGCTGCTGCGCGCAGTGGAGAGCGCGGAGTCGATCCGGCCTGGCGGTAGAGGTGAATCTGTAGAGATGATGGAAGCTATGAAGAAAGTTTTTGAGACCATCGCTACCGCGAAAGTGGCAACGTCGGTGCATGAAGCTCGCGGACTTGGCTTCCTGCGAGAAGCCGACGGCATCACGATGAACCGCGAGCGCGTGCTGTCCGACGCTAAGGCACGCGCATTAGAGATGTTGCGTGGTGGTTATGAGCCGCCGGTGCCGCGAACCGACATTCCCGCGCCCGGGGAAAACGCTCTGGCTGCGCTCAAGATGGGGGTGCATTTAATGCGGCAGGGCGACTACATCACGGAATACGAAGTGAAGCTGGCAACGAAGATCGCCGAAGTGCTGTGCGGAGGGAATGTGACCTCGGGCACGCCTGTGAGTGAGCAGTACATCCTGGATTTGGAGCGGGAAGGATTCAAATCGTTGTGTGGGGAGAGGAAGACACAGGAACGGATTCAGTTCACGTTGAAGACGGGGAAGACGTTGAGGAATTGACGATTTTCGATTGACGATTGCCGATTTTAAGAACTTATAAAGGTACTCTTTCGGATTGTCGTTCCGGGGGCCGACTCTGGCGTGGCAAAAGTCCGCAGTTTCGCACGGCTTGAGTATGGCGGCAGCGAGCTCGGGTGCTTCCGATTCCAAATTGGGAAAGCACGCCTTATTGATTGTGATGAGCGGACTTGTTGAGCGTAATTCGAACCAATAAGCTCGGCAGGGGTCCGTGGTGTAACGGGAGCACATCAGCCTGTCCAGCTGGAAGGTACGGGTTCGAATCCCGTCGGATCCACAGCATCCCTGGTTTGGTAGGGAGGCTGAGGAGGGGCCTTCGGGCAGACGGGCTCCTCAAGTAATGTTGACTTCAGTGTGCCAGGTGCCGATAATTAATTCGATAGCTGGACAGGTTGATGCGCCCGGGCCGGAAACGGCCCGGTTTGCTTTTTGCACCTGTGCCGCTCCTATTAGGATACCTTTCGGGTTTCAGTTTGGCTTTCAACGGCCTGAGTGTGTGCCTAATAAAGCGGTGTGAAGCGGGTTCGAGGTAACGAACATCAAATAACCACGAACGCGCGAGGGTACAGGAAGGTCCAACGTTAGCTGCTGGAGTTTCTTATGCGTGAAGCGGTTGTTGTTTCTTCGGTTCGCACACCTGTTGGACGGGCTTTCAAGGGTACTCTTCGCGCTACTCGTCCTGACGAATTGGCTGCGGTCGCGATCAAAGGCGCCCTGGAGCGTGTGCCGCAGGTTGATGTCAAGGAGATTGAAGATGTGATCCTGGGCTGCGCCATGCCGGAGGCGGAACAGGGGATGAACGTGGCGCGCATTGCGTCTTTACGCGCGGGCCTGCCGGTTGAGATTTCGGCGCTCACTATCAATCGCTTCTGTTCGTCTGGTCTGCAGGCGATTGCGATGGCAGCAGAGCGCATCATGAGCGGCGGGGCGGAAGTGATCGTTGCTGGGGGTACGGAATCGATGTCCATGATTCCCATGGGTGGGCACAAAATTTCACCTAACCCCTGGCTGGTGGAGCACTACCCTGACGCGTATCTATCAATGGGTTTGACGGCGGAAAGACTGGCACAGCGTTTTGGTATTACGCGTGAGGCTGCTGATGAGTTTTCATTGCGTAGTCATCAGAAGGCGCTAGCCGCGATTCAGGCCGGGAAGTTCAACGACGAGACTGTTCCGGTGCCCGTGAGCTTCACGACGCCGAATGGATCGAAACCTAAGCGACAAGAAATTACTTTCAAAGTGGACGAAGGGCCGCGCGGCGATACTTCGCTGGAAGCGTTGCTTGCGCTCAAGCCCGCTTTCCACGTCAAGGGCACAGTGACGGCGGGGAACTCTTCGCAAATGTCAGATGGCGCGGCGGCGGCGGTAGTGATGTCCGCCGATCGCGCAAAGCAGCTCGGAATTACGCCGCTGGTTCGCTACGTTTCATTTAGTACTGCGGGATATAAGCCGGAAGAAATGGGGCTGGGACCGGTGTTTGCCATTCCCAAGGCGTTGAAGATGGCGGGACTCAAGCTGTCGGATATTGATGTCATTGAACTCAACGAAGCTTTCGCAGCGCAGTCACTGGCGGTGATCAAAGAGGCGGGACTTGATCCGGAGCGCGTGAATCCCAATGGCGGGGCAATTGCTTTGGGTCATCCACTGGGATGTACTGGGGCGAAGCTGACGGCGACCGTCATTCGTGAATTGAAGCGGCGTAAGGCGCGCTATGGGATGGTGACTATGTGTGTGGGCGGGGGGATGGGGGCGGCGGGTATCTTCGAAAATCTCTAAAATCTTTAACCACAGAGGACACGGAGGATCACAGAGGAATTTTGTTTTTTGTGCTAGGGTGCAATCAGCGGAAACAAATCCGCGAATCGCCATGGCTAGTCCGAGATTATTAGCTCCTACCCCGCGCGTCAATCTCCTTACCGGCGTTATCATCACCGCTGCCATGAAAGTTCATTCGCTTCTAGGTCCAGGGCTGTTGGAGAGCGCTTATGAGGCCTGTTTGGTCCATGAGTTGCGAAAGCAAGGGTTGGAGGTTCGGAATCAAGTTGTGTTGCCGGTCGTTTACGATGGAACTACCATCGACCTCGGTTACCGTCTCGATTTGATGGTTGGGGAGTCGGTCATCGTCGAATTGAAGTGTACTGAGGGCTTTCATCCCATTCACCAGGCGCAGCTTTTGTCGTACTTGAAGTTGAGCGGCAAGAACGTAGGTCTTCTCATCAACTTCCATGTCACACACCTTCGTAATGGCATCCAACGAATGGTAAATGGCAAAAATTGGGGCAAATGAAATAATTCCTCTGTGTTCCTCCGTGGCCTCCGTGGTTAAAAAAGGGGTTTTGAAATGGTGACGACTGCAATTCCTACTACTAGGATCTCCGGCGGTGGTTTCCTTCTTGAAGAGCGGAAGGGCGATGAAGTCTTCACTCCAGAAGACTTCACCGAGCAGCACCAACTCATCGGGCAGACGGCGGAAGAGTTTGCCATCAATGAGATCGTCCCCAATATTGAAAAGATGGAGCACAAAGACTTTTCTATCACTCGCGATCTGTTGAAGAAGGCGGGTGAGTTGGGGTTGAGTTCGGCGGAGATTCCGGAAGCTTACGGCGGGCTTGAGATGGACAAAGTCACCGCTGCTGTGATCGCCGACCACATCGCGAAGTATGCGGGGTTCGCTACCACTTGGGGTGGACATACAGGAATCGGCACGTTGCCTATCGTGTATTTCGGGACTGAGGAGCAGAAGAAAAAATATCTGCCGCGGTTGGCTGCGGGAGAAATTGTTGGGGCCTACGCTTTGTCCGAGGCTTCTTCCGGATCCGATGCGCTGAATTGCCGGGCGCGCGCTCATCTTTCGCCGGACGGCAAGCATTACATCCTGAACGGCGAAAAAATGTGGATCACCAATGCCGGATTTGCCGACTTGTTCACGGTGTTCGCCAAAGTGGATGGTGAAAAGTTCTCGGCTTTCCTGGTGGAGAAAACATTTCCCGGCTTTTCCGTGGGAGCGGAAGAACACAAGCTGGGAATTCGCGGGTCTTCAACGTGTCCAATCATTCTTAATGATTGCAAAGTGCCGGTCGAAAACCTGCTCGGCGAAATTGGTAAGGGACACGTGATCGCGTTCAACATTCTAAACGTCGGGCGCTTCAAGCTGGGCGCGATGTGTGTCGGCGGTGCGCGAGTCTCGCTGGAAAACGCCATTGGATATGCCAAGCAGCGGAAGGCGTTTAACAAAGTGATTGCCGACTTCGGTCTGGTTCGGGAAAAACTGGCGAACATGGCCGTGGGCATCTACACCGGAGAGGCAATGGTGTATCGCACGGTTGGCATGATGGATGTGGCGCTGGGCGAAGTGGACAAGTCGGGCGCGAATGCCATGCAGGAAATGCGCAAGGCGATTGAGGAGTATGCGGTCGAATGCTCCATCATTAAAGTGTGGGGCTCGGAGATGATTGACTACGTCGTCGACGAGACCGTGCAGATCTACGGTGGATATGGCTTTGTCGAGGAATATCCTGCCGAGCGCGCTTACCGGGATGCCCGGATTAATCGCATCTTTGAGGGTACAAACGAAATCAACCGGCTCATTATTACTGGCTTCTTGTTGAAACGTGCGATGTCGGGACAATTGCCGTTGATGCCGGCAATCAAGAAATTGATGGATGAAGTTCTGGTAGGACCGACTCTGAGTGAAGAACTCGAAGGGCCGCTGGCTGATGAACGCAAACTGGTTGCGCAAGCCAAGAGACTTGGACTGTTTGTGGCTGGGGCCGCGACACAGAAATATATGCAGGCGATTCAGGATCAGCAGGAGGTCATGGGCGCGATCGCGGGCATGGTGATCGAAACTTACGCCATGGAATCCGCCGTGTTGCGGGCGCAGAAAATTGCTGAGCGCAATGGAGAGAAGGCTGCTTCCCTACCAATCGCGATGACGCGAGTTTATCTGTCACGGGCCATGGAGAAGATCGAAGCGGCGGCAAAGAAAGTTATTGCGGCGGTGGCCGAAGGCGACATGCTGCGGACGCAATTAGCGATTTTGCGTCGTCTGGCCAAGCATGAACCCTTCAATGTGATTGAGTTACGTCAGCAGATCGCGCAGAAAGTCATTGAGCGGGGAAAATATACGCTGGCGTAGAAGCCTTGAACCACAGAGGACACAGGGGCGCACAGAGGAAGAAAACCTCAGCTAGGCTTTGCCTTTCAATTCTTCCATCACGCTCTGAATCAGCTCTTTTGCATCGGTGAGGCTCTTCATGATGATTTGGATGTCCATCACCGGCTTGCCGGGCTGACGCTGGCTTTGGCAATAGACGCCGTGCTGGCCGACCAGGGCCATGGCGTCCGTGATCATGTCCAGGGTCACGGCGAGGCGGCCTCTCGGGACGCCCATCATGGTTTCGTAGTGTTGCAACTCTTCCTGCTTTTCGTTGAATACGAGCATAGGGTAATTGTACCGTTTGCGAGAATTGCGCAATCAGCATTTGGAAATTAGCATTCAGCAATCAGCATTCAGCCTTTGGGGTTCGTAGCGATCAAAAAACCGCCCATCACATTTGCTAACCGACGCACTTGCCGGATAGTCTATTCAGTTTGGACTCGGCTGAATGCTGAGTGCTGAATGCTGATTGCTAGATTTTCACACAGGAGAAACCATGCAGAAACGGAATACCCTCTTCACACTGATCATTGTGAGTACGATCATTCTCACGCTTACTACGATCGGCCTCGCCCAGGATGACAAGAGCAAGCGGCCTAGCCCACCGGCGCAGGCGCAATGCCAATTTCCTGACGGTAAGACTATTAAGACGGATTATTCCAGCCCACGCACCCATGATCCCAAGACTCACCAGCCGCGCAAGGTTTTTGGCGGCGTTGTGCCTTACGGGCAGGTATGGCGTACTGGAGCGAATGAGGCCACCACATTCGTGACCGATACCAACCTGACTGTCGGAGGCAAAGATGTGCCGGCTGGCAGCTACACCCTCTTTACGGTGCCTGATCAGGACAAGTGGGTGCTGGTGATCAGCAAGAAGACGGGCGAGTGGGGCACTCCATATCCTGGCGAAGGGGATGACCTGGCTCGTGTGGATATGATAGTTGCGCAACTGCCATCGCCGGTGGAGAATTTCACCATTTCCTATGATCAGACAGGTGGGAATTGCACGATGAACCTGGACTGGGAAAAGACGCGGGCGTCGGTGGAGTTCGCGGAGAAGAAATAGTCGAGCTTCGCTCGCCGGGGCAGGCGAAGTCGCCTGTCCCTACGTGGGCGAATTAAGACTCGGCAAATCGGTACAGTGGGCAGGTCAAGGCGATTAGCTGGCGGGTTTCCAGCGCAGGACTGGCTTGCGGGCGGCGGCGACTTCGTCCAGGCGTGAGACGCGCGTCGAGTGCGGGGCATCCAGCACCAGTTGCGGATCTTCTTCTACTTCTGCCGCGATCGAGCGCATTGCCTCGATAAATAAATCCATCTCTTCTTTCGACTCACTTTCGGTGGGCTCGATCATCAGCGCTCCGGGCACGATCAGCGGGAAGGCCGTGGTGTAAGGATGGAAGCCGTAATCGATCAGACGTTTTGCAATATGCATGGTCTTCACGCCTTTTTTTGCCTGCAGTTTGTCGCTGAAGACCACCTCGTGCATGGTGGGCGTGGAATACGGCAGATCGTAAATTCCTTCCAGGCCTTTGCGGATGTAGTTGGCGTTGAGAACCGCATCTTCCGTGGTCTGACGCAAACCATCGGGGCCGTTGGCAAGAGTGTAGGCGAGAGCGCGGACGAACATTCCGAAGTTGCCGTAGAAGGCGCGCACCCGTCCCACTGACTGCGGGCGGTTGTATTCGAAAGCTAGCGTGCCGTCCGGCTTGGTGATCACAACTGGCTTGGGAAGGAACGGCTCAAGCATCTTTTTGACTGCCACTGGGCCGGAGCCTGGCCCTCCGCCGCCGTGGGGCGTGGAAAAGGTCTTGTGCAGATTCAAGTGCATGACATCAACGCCGAAATCTCCGGGACGAACCTTGCCGACCAGGGCGTTCATGTTGGCGCCGTCCATGTAGAGCAATCCACCCTTCGCATGCATGACTTCGGCAATCTTATGAATCTCCTGCTCGAATACTCCCAGGGTATTGGGGAGCATGAGTGCGGCGACTTCTTCATTCATCTGCGCGGTGAGCGCGACTACATCCACCATGCCTCGGGCATTGGATTGCATCTTCTCAACGTCGTATCCCACCATGGCTGCGGTTGCGGGATTGGTGCCGTGAGCGGAGTCGGGAATGAGGATTTTCTTCCGGGGATTTCCTTTGGATTGCTGATAAGCCCGCACCATCAGCAGACCAGTAAGCTCGCCGTGCGCGCCGGCGGCGGGTTGTAACGTGATCGCGTCCATGCCGGTGATTTCGATCAGACACTCGCTCAACACCTGCATGATGCGTAGCGCACCTTGTGATACTCGCTCTGGCTGGTAGGGGTGACCGTTCGCCAGTCCTTCCAGGCGCGCAACGACTTCATTCACCCGCGGGTTGTATTTCATGGTGCAGGATCCAAGCGGGTACATGCCGAGATCGATTGCGTAATTCCAAGTGGAAAGCCTCGTGAAATGGCGGATGATTTCGATCTCGCTGACTTCGGGCATCTGGCCGAGATCTTTTCTTTCAGCGGACCCAAGAAGCTTCGAAGGGTCGACGTCTGGAACATCAAGCGGGGGCAGTTTCCACGCGGCCTTCCCTGGGGATGATTTCTCAAAGATCAGGCCTTCGTTCTGGTTGACGTGGCGAGTGGCTTTGCGGGTCACGTGCTTCACCGCGTCACCTCCTGGACATCGGCTTCCTGTTTAGCCGATTTAACCGAGCGCTCGCTTTCAGCGACCATCCCGACGGCGGTGTCAATTGAGGTGCGGGTCGTCAACTCAGTGCAGCACCACAGGGCCGCGTTGCCGAGTTCGGGATAAAACTTCTTCAGTGGAAGTCCACCTACAATTTTGTGTCCCAGGATGCGGCTGTTGATGGCATAGGGATCTTCGGTGGTCTGGACCACGAATTCATTGAATCTCGGGGCGCCAGGAAAAAGCACTCTCGCATGCTTGCCGAATTGCTGTGCGGCGTAATTGGCTTTGGCCAGATTCTGTTTGGCCAGCTCGCGTAGTCCGACCTTGCCGTAGATGGTCATAAAAATGTTGACCATCAATGCCACCAGGGCCTGGTTGGTGCAGATGTTGGAAGTCGCTTTCTCGCGACGAATGTGCTGCTCGCGGGTTGCGAGAGTAAGGACGAAGCCACGCTTGCCATTCTTGTCGGAGGTTTGACCGACCAGGCGACCGGGCATCTGGCGGACGTACTGCTCGCGAGTGGCGATCACCCCGCAGTATGGTCCTCCAAATCCAAGAGGCACGCCGAAAGATTGCGCTTCCATGGCAATGATATCCGCCTGGCGCGGCGGCTCAACGATGCCCAGAGAAACTGCTTCCGCGATGGAAACTACCAGCATCGCTCCCTGTTTGTGGGCAATTTCGGCGATGGCGGCGATGTCTTCGATGGTGCCGAAAAAATTAGGCGATTGAACCAGGAGACATGCGGTTTCCTGGGTGATCAGCTTTTCAAGTTCCTTCAGGTTCACGCGTGCGGTGTCGGTGAATGAAGTTGCGGTGACTGGCAGGCTTTGATGATGCGCGTAGGTAGCGAGAACTTCGCGGTATTCGGGATGCAAGCTGTTTGCCACAACGGCGGAGCGACGTCCGGTTAGGCGAACCGCCATCATTACGGCTTCGGCGGCGGCGGTGGAACCGTCATACATAGACGCGTTGGCCACTTCCATGCCTGTCAGCTCGCAGATCATGGTCTGAAATTCGAAGATGGATTGCAATGTGCCCTGCGAAATTTCCGCTTGATAGGGTGTGTAAGCGGTGAGGAATTCGCCGCGGGAAATAAGCGAGTCGATGATCACAGGACGGTAATGATAGTAAGCACCCGCGCCTAGAAAGGTGGCGTAGCCGTCGCCATTCTCGCGTGAGCGCTCCCGGAACCAGTCCACGATCTCGGATTCTGCCATCTGGCGTGGAACTTTGAGATCCCGCTCCAGACGGTATTCGGCTGGAATCGACGCGAACAGATCGTTGATGGACCGCGCGCCAATGGCTTTGAGTAGGGCTTCGCGGTCGGAGGGGGATTTGGGTAGATAGCGCATGGGGGTCATTAGATGCCCGGCTACAAGAATCGAATTTCCGATTTCCAATTTCCGATTTTTAAACCCTTTCGCCGTTGCAGATTTCAAATCGGCAATCGGAAATTGGAAATTCTTATTTTCCCGCCTCCTCTGACACGAATTTTTCGTAGTCTTGCGCGGAGAGTAGTGAATTCAATTCTGCCGGGTTCTTGAGTGTGATTTTGATAAGCCAGGCGCTGTGTGCGTCTTTGTTTATCTTCTCCGGCGCGGTCGCCAGTTCGCTATTTACTTCGGTGACTACACCGGACGCTGGGGCGTACAGGTCAGAAACGGCCTTCACGGACTCGACTGAGCCGAAAGTTTTGCCGGCAACGATCTCTGAACCTGTCTTCGGCAGCTCGACAAAGACGATATCGCCGAGCGACTCCTGAGCATAATTTGTGATACCGACAGTCGCATTCTTGCCGTCGGCTTTTATCCATTCGTGTTCTTTGGTGTATTTGAAGTCTGTGGGATAGGGCATCTCTGTGGTTAGACTTTCTTGGGACGTTTATAAAATGGTGTCGGCACAACCTTCGCCTTCACTGGCTGGTTCCGAATTTCCACGTTGATGACGGTTCCAACGTTCGAAAACCCGGGCGGAACATACGCCAACCCAATATTCTTTTTTAAGAATGGAGCATAGGAGCCGCTAGTGAGATAGCCGATCTCCGCTTCAGCTTCATCGAGAACTCTGTAGCCATCGCGGGCGATGCCGCGCTCGATCATCTCCAGACCGACCAAAGTGCGGCGAACTCCTCCGGATTTCGCCTTTTCCAGCGCATCGCGACCGATGAATTCCTGCTTCTCCATCTTACAGAAACGGTCGAGGCTGGCTTCCCACACATTGATGGTATCCGAAATCTCATGACCATAGAGCGCCAGCTTGGCTTCTAGACGCAGAGTGTTGCGCGCACCCAGCCCGCAGGGGATAACTCCGAATTCCCGGCCGGCCTGGAGGAGCTGGTTCCAGACCATCGCACTCGTGTCCTCGTCAGAGGGGATGTAGATTTCAAATCCATCTTCGCCGGTATATCCGGTGCGGGCGATTAGGATATTTTTAAGTCCGCAAACGCCGCCGCGCGTCACCCAGTAAAACCTTACCGCGGAGAGATCGGCGACCGTGAGCTTCTGTAACAGGTCTACGGCCTTTGGTCCCTGGATCGCGATCTGGGTAAAGTCGTCCGAAAGATTCTCCACTTCGCAATCAAAATCGCGGGTGTGATCGCGCACCCAACTGAAATCTTTCTCGCGGGTACCGGCATTGATGACGAGCAGGTATTCGTCTTGTCCGAGCCGGTGGACGATCACGTCGTCCACAAAGGTTCCTTGCGGATAGAGGAGCGCCGAGTACTGCGCCTGTCCAATGGCGAGCCGCGATGCATCGTTCATCGAGATGTGCTGGACGGCGGCCAGGGCTCCAGAACCGGCGACCCGGATATCGCCCATGTGGCTGACGTCGAAAATGCCAACGCCGGTGCGGACGGCGTTGTGCTCTGCAATGATGCCGCCCACCGAAGGGTATTCGACCGGCATCTCCCAGCCGTTGAATTCGACCATCTTTGCACCCATCTGGCGATGGGTGTTGTAGAGAGCAGTCTTGCGGATGATTGGCGTAGTCGCCTGAACAGCGGGCAATTGTCCCTCGATCGGAGCTGTCGCTGGTCTGAAACTCTTTACCCTAACATGCGTGTGGGAGCGGGTTCAACAGCTCGGGTGTAGCGTCACCGGTGTCACGAGTGTCAGGTCTCGGGATCAATCTCGCTGGCGAAAATTTCTCTAGGCTGAAGGTGCCTACGAAGGTGATACCTGTCAACTGAGACCTGAGACCCGCGGCCCGCGGGTTACCAACGGAACTTTCGCATCATCC
>Ga0209160_1000532_pt1 | contig 31353 bp, 36 predicted proteins | sample GraSoiAngelo_153_FD_186167 | JGI IMG/M metagenome (GOLD analysis project Ga0209160, IMG submission 186167) | Grasslands soil microbial communities from the Angelo Coastal Reserve, California, USA - 14_1009_12_40cm (SPAdes) (version 2) | ecosystem: Environmental > Terrestrial > Soil > Grasslands ...
TGGGTGATGCTCGCCGGCGTCAATGACACCGAGCGCGATGCCAGAGAGCTCGGGCTGCTGTTGAAGGGCAAGCATGCCCACGTCAACCTGATCCCTTTCAACCCCGTGGATGACACGCCCTATCGCGCGCCCGAACGCGCAGCGATCCGCGCGTTCCGAACCCTGATCGATGCGCAGGGGTTGAACGTGACGGTGCGCGACACGCGGGGCCGCGAGGCGGACGCGGCCTGCGGACAGCTGCACGAGCGGGTGATGCGGAACGATCAAGCCGCGGTCTCATAACGTCGATGCTCTTCGCCGGGACGTCCGGCTTCAGCTACGCAGGCTGGAAAGGCAAGTTCTATCCGAAGCAGCTCGCCGGCTCGAAGATGCTCGGCTACTACGCCGAGCGGCTCAACGGAGTCGAGCTCAACGGCAGCTTCTACCGCACACCGCCTGAGACGACCCTTGCGAAATGGGCGGCGGAGACTCCGCCAGGTTTTCGCTTCTGCATGAAGGCAAATCGCGGACTCACCTATTCGGCTGAGGGTTTCGACCGGGTCGGCCTGGCCAGAATCTTCAGCGGGCGAATCGCATTGCTGGGCGAGCGGCTGGGTCCGGTGCTGCTGCAGTTCCCGCCAACCCGTCAGAAGAACGTCGCCCTGCTCGACTCGTTGCTCGGCGCGCTCGCCCGACCGGCGGCCGTGGAGTTCCGCCACGCATCGTGGTTCGACGAGGACGCGTACGAGGTGATTCGCGAGCATGGGGGAGCGCTCGTGGTCACCGACGAGGAGAAGTGGCCTCGCGCGCCACTGGTCGAGCTCAGCTCGATTGCCTTCTTCCGGCTACGACGCGGATACACCACCACGTCGCTGACGCCGTGGATCGATGAGGTGAAATCCGCGGTGGCCGCGCACGAGGAGGTCCATGTCTATTTCAAACATGACTCGGGGTCGCCGGCGCTGGCTCGGCGGCTGCTCCGCCTCGCCGGAAAAGAATCGGTACGAAGATGACCGCGGCCAGGACCATCAAAGCCGACGCGAGCTGCGCCTGGCGAAGTCCGGCAAAAACGCTGGGGTCGGTACGCAGGAAGCTCAGGAAGAAGCGGCCCGCGGCGTAGAGCGCGAAGTAAATCAGGCCGAGCACCCCGTCGGGCAGGCGCTTCTTGAGTCGCTGGTGAACGGGAAGCAGCAGGCCCAGGATCGCCAGGCCCAGGACCATCTCGTAGGCGACCTCCGGGTGGACGACCTTACCCGGCTCGCCCAGCGTCGCGGGGTTGACGTACTCGACGCCCCAGGGGAGGGTGGTCGGAGTGCCGTGATGCTCACCGTTGATGACGTCGCCGATACGGCCGACGGCCAGTCCGAGCATGGCCGCGGGTCCGCCCGCATCCAGGATCTTCCAGAACGAATACTTCGCACGGCGCGACCAGATGACGACTCCTACCATGGCTCCGAAAAGGCCGCCCCACTGGCTGATGCCACCCTCGGTCAGGGCGAATATCCGCAGCAGCTGTCCGTTGCCGAAGAGGCGGAAGTTCTCCCACACATAAAGAAGACGCGCGCCGATCAGGCCCAGGGCCACCATCCAGGCGAGGCCGTCGCCCGTGTTGGCGAGGTCGGGGATGTCTTTCTTGAGCAGCCAGAAGCCGATGCGCGCGGCGGCGATGATGCCGAGCACCGCGAACACTCCATGCCAGGTGAGGAGGACTGGCCCGATGCGCAGGATGTTCGGGTCGAGGTCGATGACGATCGTCAGTGGCATCAGTCGGGGATGTTGGTGGCTCGATGCAGCCGAAACATCGCGACGTCTTTCGGCAGCAGATAGAAGCCGTAGTGGATGGGCAGCGCGACCTTCTTGCCCGTGAGCACGTCGCGCAGCGGCGTGTAGAACTTGCCTTTGCTCACGCCTGATTCCTCAACCGCTTTCTCGAGCGCCGCCTCGATGCGGTCAGGTTCCCAGGGCACATCCTTGAGGGCGTCGATCGCGCTGCGCAGCCGCAGCGTGGTCTCGGTCTCGAGAGCCGGCGGCTGCGGATCCGTCCACAGGTAGTCGAGATAGTCGACCGCTTGCGCGAGCTTGTGCATGCGCGTGCGAAGGGGCGGCACGGCCTTCTTGATCGTCTCTTCGTCAAGCTGCGGAAGAAAAGGGCGCAGACGCGCGGCGAGCTCGTCGTCGCTGAGCTTGCGGATGTACTCGCCATTGAGCCAGTTGAGCTTCTCCCAGTCAAAGCGGGCACCGGCGTGCTGCACGCGGTCGAACGAGAAAGCGTGGACGAGCTCGTCGAACGTGAAGATCTCCTGCTCCGTGCCTGGGTTCCAACCGAGCAGCGCGAGATAGTTGAGGAGCGCCTCGGGTAGGTAACCCTGCTCTCGATAGAGGGCAAGGTTCATCTCCGGATGCTTGCGTTTCGACATCTTCGTGCCGTCTGGGGCGAGGATCAGGGGCATGTGGGCGTAGGCATGCGGACGCTCATACCCAAGCGCGTCGATCAGCATCAGCTGGTAAGGCGTGTTGGAAAGGTGCTCCTCGCCGCGGATGACGTGCGTGATCTTCATCACCGCGTCGTCCACCGGGCTGGCGAACTGGTAGACGGGATAACCGTCCGATTTCATGATGATGAAGTCGCCGATCAGGTCGGTGTCGAACTTCATCTCGCCACGGATCATGTCCGTGAAGCGGACCTCTCCACCGGGCACCTGGAATCGCACGGCGAAAACGCTCCGGCCTTCGGGCGAATTCTTCAAGCAGCGGCGTGAGTATCTGTACGGCCGCTTCTCCAGCTGCGCCTGCTTGCGCTCGGCCTCCAGCTCCTCTGGCGTGCAGTAGCACCGGTAAGCCTTGCCGTCTTTGATCAGGCGCGCGGCCTCCTGCCTGTACACGTCGACCCGCTCCGACTGCCGGTACGGCTCGTACGGGCCGCCCTTGTCTGGACCTTCGTCCCAGTCGAGGCCGAGCCAGCGAAGGCTCTCGTAGATCAGCTGCTCGTATTCGGGCCGGTTGCGCTCCACGTCGGTGTCGTCTACGCGGAGCACGAACGTGCCGCTTTCCTTGCGCGCGAAGAGCACGTTGTAGAGCGCGGTGCTGGCGGTTCCGAGGTGGGCGAAGCCCGTCGGGCTCGGCGCGATCCTTACTCGAACAGACACCGCCATATCCTACGGACGTGCCTGACAAGGCCGGGATGCTCGCATTGGTCGGGGGTGACGAGTTCAACCCGGGCAACGAGGAGCAGGACAAGCTGCTGGCGAGCGCTGCGAAAGCCGGGCCCGCGTTCGTGGTCCCCACCGCGGCGGCCAGGCAGGGCCCCGAGCAGGCAGTCGCTCACGCGACATCGTGGTTCGAGCAGTTCGGCCTTTCGCTGGAGGAGCTGCCGGTCCTCAAGCGCGCCGATGCCAACTCCAAAGACATGGCTGAAAGGGCGCGCTCGGGAGGCTTCTTCTACCTCGTCGGTGGTGACCCGGGCCTGGTGGCCCAGGTCCTGGTGGGCTCGCGCGTCTGGGCCGCGATCCTCGAGGCCTGGCGCGACGGGGCGGCGCTGGCCGGCTCGTCGGCCGGCGCCATGGCGCTGTGCGGCCACACGCTGATCCGAGCCAGCTGGCCCAATCGCTTCAACCGCCGGCCGACCGCGGCGCTTGGCCTCATACCGGACACGGCGGTCCTTCCTCACTACGAAACGTTTGGCCACCGCTGGGTCGAGTCTGCCCGGCGCGAGCTGCCCGACGTGACCCTCCTGGGCATCGACGAGCGCACCGCCGCCGTCTGGTCGCGCGACGCCTGGAGCGCCGCCGGCCCAGGCGTCGTGACGGTGATCAACGGATCGAACACGGCCACATTCACCACCGGGTCGACGATTGCCGGGCTCCCGAGCCCGACCCGTATGCTTCCGAACCAGTGATCCGAACCGCGCAGCGCGCCTCGAAAACGCTGCATTCGGAGTTCCTCGACATCGGCCGGCTGCGGGTTCATCACACCCATGGCGGCCGCGGCTCGCCGGTCGTGTTCATCCACGGGCTCGGGTCGTCCGGCTACATGGAGTGGCGGAAGAACCTCGATGTCGCGGCGTCGCGACACCGCGTGTTCGCGCCGGACCTCCCCGGCTACGGACGCACCGACAAGCCCCGCGCGAGATACACGATCCCCTACTTCGCGCGCTTCATCGAGCGCTACATGGACGACCGGCGCCTGCGCTCCGCCGTCGTGGTGGGTACTTCGCTTGGCGGCCGTGTCGCACTCGAGGTCGCGCTTGAGCAGCCGAGGCTCGTGCGCAAGCTGGTGCTGGTGAACACTCTTGGATTGGGAAGGCCAAAGGTTCGGATGGCGCAGGTGGCCTACGGACTGGTCTCCTTGCCCCGCGTCGGTGAGGCTGTGATGGGTTTCACGCGCGACGCGCTGCGGTGGGCGTCGCCGACCATGATTCGCCGCGTTGCGGGGCGGTATGCGGGTGTCAGCACCGACCTCGAGCTGACGATGGACGACACCTACCTGGACGACCTGCGCGAGATGTACGCGGCCGATGGGTTTCACAGCGCCTACCTCTCCACGGTTAGGGCGCTGATCAACCCTCGCGCCCTGTTCGGCGGACAGCACGACGTGACGCGCCGGCTGAACGAGCTCAAGATCCCGGTGCAGCTGATCTGGGGCGCGGACGATCCGCTGTTCCCCGTCGCGCAAGCCGAGCGCGCGCACTCCCTGATCGAGCGCTCGAAGCTCGCCGTCATCACAGGCGCCGGCCACACCCCGCAGGCGGAACGGCCAGAGGAGTTCAACCGCGTCCTCCAACAATTCCTCGACCGCTAGCCCGGACGACGCGAACCGCTATCGGAGTCCCGAATACCGGGCGCTCGTCGCTGCTCCGCTCGACCCGCTCGTCCACCCCGACCCGCTCGAGCCACCGCGCCTCTATCGGTTCATCCGCGGGCTGGCCCGGTGGGTGGTCACGCACCTGTTTCGGGTCACGGTCACCGGCCTGGAGAACATCCCGAAGCCGCCCTTCATCATCGCGGCCAACCACCAGGCCTGGTTTGACCCGGCGTTCATCATCCCGTTCTTTCCGCAGCGGCCTCTCATCTACACGATGGCGAAACGAGAGACGGTCTTCAACCGCGCATGGAAGCGCCGCCTTCTGCCGCTGGTCGGAGTGTTCCCTATCTCGCCCAACAAAGGCGAGCTCGACGAACAGGGATTGCGCACCGTCTACCAGATCCTGGAGCGCGGGGGAGTGCTGCTGATCTTTCCGGAAGGTCGGTACTCGCGCGGCCGCGCGCTCCGGCCGCTGAAAAACGGCGTCGGGTATTTCGCGCTGCACGCCGGCGTCCCGATCTGCCCGGTCGCCGTGACGGGCACCGACACCCTCCGTCCGTTCAGCCGCGTGGAAGTCTCGATCGGCCCCCCGGTGATGCCCGACCTGCCGGCCTGGTGGGCGCTGAGCCGGCGGGTGACCGGTGTGGTCGACAGGGTTCGAACGGCCCTCACGACGGCCCTATCCCGCCGCCGCGAATAGAATTCGAAAGTTTTGCACCTGGTCATCGGCGCCGGCGAATTTCTCGGGCGCCACGTTTCCCGCGCGCTGGCCGCGGACGTGCCGGTCATCGAGCTCAACGCAGACGCCGACGACGAGACCCTTGGCGACGCCATCGCCGGTGTGGAGGTGGTCGTCTTCTGTGCCCAGACCGTCTCCGGAGTGCGCCGCCTGCGCTATCGCAAGGCTGCACCACACCTGCTCCAGCGCGTCCTCGGGGCCGCGAGCGCGGCCAGGGTGCGCCGCCTGGTCCATGTGTCGACCGCCGACGTTTTCGGCCCCGACCATTTCACCCGGGTGACGGAAAAGTCGCCACTCAAGCCGGTCCACGCGTACGAGCGGATCAAGCTGTTCGAAGAGGAGTGGCTGCTCGAGGCGGCCGGTGACGTCGAGGTCGTCATCGTGCGGCCGGCCAGGGTCTTCGGCGCAGGCGAAGACTGGATACTCCCGCGACTGATGGCTGCCATGGTGCGGGGCAGGGTCTGGCTGCCGGGCGGCGGGCGTGCGAAGCAGACGTTCGTCTCGGCGGAAGACGTCGGGCGCGCCTGTCTCGCGGCTTCGGACCGCGGCCGGCCGGGGCGGCGCTACCTGGTCGGCGGGTTCGACTCGACATGGCGAGACGTGCTCATCTCAGCAGCCCGCGCCGTGGGATTCGCGGCGGAGGTGGCCTCCGTTCCCTATGACCTCGCCTACGTCCGCGCCTTGGGAGCAGAAACGCTGACCCCCCAGGGAGCCGCGGTCTGGCCGGGGATCTACGCGGTCGATGTGATCGGCAAGCCGCACTACTACGACGATTCGTATTCGCGACGCGAGCTGACCTGGTCGCCGTCGGTGGGAAGCATCGAGCAGGAAATGCCCTCCATGACGCCGTGGCTGGCAAAGCTTCCGGAAGTCTCGGCGGCGATGGCTGTGCCGGTTGGTGGGGAGGCTACTTCACCGCCAGGCAGGTGATCGTCTTGAAGACGCCGTCGATCTTCTGGATCTTGTCGACGATCAAAGAGCCAATCGAGTTGACGTCAGGCGCCTCGCACACCGCGATGACGTCGTATTCACCCGTGATGGCGTCGGCCGCGGAGATCCCCTGCACCCCTTCCATCTTCTTGGCCACCTCCAGTGCACGCCCGGGCGACGCGTTGATGAGGACGTACGCCTTCATCGTCTAACCCCCTGCTTAAAGGTGGACGGAATCGCCTAAAGGTACTACCCCTTCTTGCGGCTGGTCGCTTTCTTCTTTCGCTTTTCGGCCAGGTGCTGCGCGAGCTTCCTGAGCCCGGGATTCACCGAGACCACCTTCGGCCCGCGGACCTTCTTGTCTCGCGACCTGACCCGCGCATTTTCGCGCGGCGCGACCCGGTCCAGCTCGTCGCTCACGGTTGAGGGGCGGGCGGTGCAGGCGAGGCGGGCGGGTAAGGCGCGGTGGGATAGGCGTATGCAGGCGCGTGGTCGAAGTCGAGGCGCCTGAACGCGAGCGTCCAGTAGGTGGAGCCCTGCGCCGCCAGGAAACCCGCGACGACCAGGTAGACAGGCAGCAGGATGAGGACGCCGATCACCAGCACGACCACCGCCGCACCCGAATTGCTGCCGGCCGCAAAGGCCCCTGCCACAAATGGAACGACGACGATGAGCGACACGCATGCCAGCGCGATGCCGAGCACGATCGCGACGCCTATGGCCAGGAGCAGCACCAAGAGCGAGCGGCCGAAGCGCTTCAACAGCAAGCGGTGCGCCCGCGCGATCGACGCCCTCGCCATCAGCTGCTCGAGGACCAGCGCGCGGGAGCCGAAGCGATCGAGGAAGAACAGATAGATCGCGTAGACGAACCACACCACCAGGAGGAGAAGACCCGCGAGGACCAACACCGGTGTCGCGCCGCGATTCTCATTCGCGATCGCCGAGACCAGCCCGACGAGCCATATGACGAAGAGGATGAGCAGAGGCAGATATAGGGCCAGCAGGAGCAGCCTGAATCGGACGATGACCCACATCGTATGGAGGCCTGCTCGCCAGGCCATACCCAATCCAAACGGCCGCTCGGCGTCGTGCTCGGCGGAGGCGCGCACCGTCGCACCTTCACAGATCGCCGCAAGGATGAAGAAGGCGACGATGAGCACAAGCCAAACGACGGCGAGAAAGATGATCAGTCCAAGGTGGTCTGAGAGCCAGGTCGAGACCTGCTGCTGAAACTGCGCTGGGGTCTGAGTCGTGCCGGTGCTGCGCTGGCTGTAGTTGAAGCTCGAGCCGCCCGCCTCGCCCGAGAACAGCCCGATCAGCCATAGGTATTTGTGATCCCAAGCGATTCGGAACGAGCGCGTGACCAGCTCCCAGTAGTGCATGGCTAAAACCGGGCCGGGACTATGGCGCGCTTGTGGATGCCCGAGCCGAGGAGCTTGTCCCCTTCACGACATTCGACGTCGAAGTAGAGCTTGTTGCCCTTGACCTCGGTCAGCCGGGTCGTCACCTCGATGGTGGCGCCCGGCGCGGTCGGAGCCAGGTGCCTGACATGAACTTCGTAGCCGACTGTCGTGTGACCTTCCGGCAGAAGGCGTTCTATCGAGCGATGGCTCGTGATTTCCATCAGGCCGATCATCGCGGGCGTCGAGAACGTGCCCTGGCCACCAACATGGTGCGTCAAGAGGTCGCCGTCGACGATGCGCTCGAGGTGACCCGCCAGCCCCGGCCGGATCCCTTCGATCGTGTCCACGAGATAGATTGTCGTCAATGACACGGCCTGTTGTACGCAAGGCGATCTTCCCGGCTGCCGGTCTCGGCACGCGGTTCCTGCCGGCGACCAAGGCGCAGCCGAAAGAGATGCTTCCGCTCGTCGACAAGCCGACCATCCAGTACGGCGTGGAGGAGGCGATCGCGAGCGGCATCGAGCAGGTGATCATGGTCACCGGCGGCGGTAAGCGGGCCATCGTCGACCACTTCGACCGCTCGCTGGAGCTCGAGCACTACCTGGAGCAGCGAGGCAAGAGCGACATGCTGCACATCCTGGCCGAGGTCGACGAGCTGAGCAACCAGCTCGTCATCACCTACGTCCAGCAGAAAGAGCCGCTGGGTCTTGGGCACGCGGTCTGGACCGCGCGGCTCCTCGTCGAGGGCGAGGCATGCGCCGTGCTGCTGGCCGACGACGTGATCTTGGGCGCGGAGCCCTGCCTGAAGCAGTTATGCGAGGTCCACAGCAAGACCGGAGCCACCGTGATCGCGGTGCGCCGCTTCCCTCGGAGCGAGGTCGGCCGCTACGGAGTGGTCGTCACCAACGGGAGCAAAGGGCGGATCCACGAGGTCATCGACATGGTGGAGAAGCCCGAACCCGGGACGGAGCCCTCGGACCTGGCGATTCTCGGCCGCTACATCCTTACCCCCGAGGTCTTCGCCCAGCTTGACCGGGCGGAGCCGGGCACCGGGAAGGAGATCCAGCTCACCGACGCCATCAAGCGGACCGTTGGGACCTCGCCCGTGGTGGCTTACGAGTTCGAGGGCGACTACTTCGACACCGGCACCGTGCCGGGTTACCTGCGGGCCAACCTGATGCTGGCCATGAGGCGGGAGGGGCTGCGCGAGCAGCTCGCCCCGCTGCTGCGGGAGCTGCTCGAAACACCCCCCGAGGGGCCCCCTCACCGACCCCTATAATCTGAATACGCTCTATGAGCCGATCCCCCGCACGAGTGAATTACCTATGGCTGTTTCAGGACGAAGAAGGTTCGACGACGACAAAGTTGTTCGGTATGAGACCGCGGAGAAAGACTTCGAGGTCGAAGTCTCGCGCACCCTCAACAAATGGTGCGTCACCGTCTACCAGCAGCCGGACCGCCAGATCCTGGTTCAAGACTTCTTCCCGGAACGTTGGAAAGCGCTCGCGCGGGCGCAAGACTTCATCCGACTCCTGAACCAGCGCAAGAAGAAGGAAGAGGAAGGCGCCGCACCCGACGACGACTTTTAGTCGTCGTTAGAATCGACGATTCGTGAACTGGGGTGTTCTGCGCGGAGAGTGGGGGGCGGTCACGTTCGTCCTGACCGTCGTCGCGGGCATGATCGTGGTCCCGCTCGCGCTCTACTTCGCCAACGTCACGCCCGGTGCCGTGACGACGCCGACCATCAGCACTACGAGCAGCGCGCGGGCCAGCGGCGTGCAGACGGCAAGCCCGGCGCGGACGTCGCCTTCGCCCAGCCCCTCACCGTCGCATTAGGTCCTAGGCGGAGGGACCCCACAGAAGTCGTTCACCGTTCGGCTGGACGATCTTCTGCAGCGGCAGCGCGAATTCGGCGATCGGCCTATGGTCGGCGCTGACTCGCATCTCGATCACGTCCGAGAGCCTCAGGTGGGCGACCACCGCGCAGTCGCGCAGGAATGTGAACACGACGGGACGCACGAGGTTCATCACGTAGTCGGCGATCCGCGCCCCGTCTGACAACGTGTCGCCCGCGACGCTGCGGTCGCGGAACGCGAGGATGACGACGTCATCACTGAGCATCACGGGATCGGTCCACGCGTATGTCGATGACTGCGTGCCACTGAGGAGCTGGAGCATCTCGGCCAGGCGTCGCATCGGCGGCTGAGGGCCCTCGAAGAGGAGCGGCACGTCGCGCTGCGGTTCGTTGAACTCCTGGGCGCGGTACTGCGCAGTGAAGCCGAGGTCCGACAGGCCCGCAAACGGCGCGGGGACCTTGATCGTCATCTCGCCGAGACGTGGAGTGGGACGCATGTTGGAACCCGTCTCTTTCATGCCGTATTAACGCACGGGAGGCCGCCGAAAGTCTCCTACCAACGTACGACGGAAGCACAATTGAACTCGCCATGGACCTGACGGGGATCCGCGTGCTCGACCTGACCAGGCTGCTGCCCGGCGCCTACTGCACGATGCTGCTGGCCGGCATGGGCGCCGACGTGGTCAAGGTCGAGGAGCCCGGCACCGGGGATTACATGCGCTGGACGCCGCCGCTGGTCGACGGGCAGAGCGCTCTTTTCAACGCCATCAACCGCAACAAACGCAGCGTCACCATCAACCTCAAGGCCGCGCCTGGCCGTGACGTGCTGTTGAGCCTTGTGGACACCGCCGACGTGCTCGTCGAGGGCAACCGGCCCGGGGTGATGGATCGCTTGCTGCTCGGCTGGGATGTCCTCCACGCGCGGAATCCGCGCCTTGTCATGTGCTCGATCACGGGCTACGGGCAGGACGGTCCGTACGCCGGGCGCGCCGGCCACGACCTCAACTACATGGCAATCGCCGGTGGGCTCGGCCTCAACGGGGAGCGGGACGGACCGCCGGTTCCGCTGTCTGTGCAGGTTGCGGACATTGGAGGCGGCGGGCTGCAGCCGGCGGTGGCGATCCTTGGCGCCCTGGTCGGCGTGCAGCGCGGCGGCCAGGGTCGATGGATCGACGCGTCGATGACCGATGGGGCGGTCAGCTGGCTGAAGCTCGCTTTCGCGGCGCATCGCGCGGGCGAGCGGGTGGCGCGAGGCGATCAGCGACTCTCGGGTCGCTACCCGTGCTATCGCGTGTATGCCTGCAAGGGAGGTGGGTTCTACAGCGTCGCCGCGCTGGAGCCGAAATTCTGGAACGCGCTGTGCCAGGCGCTGGAAATGCCCGACCTGATCGAGAGGCAGTACTCAGAGGACGTGGACGCCCAGGCCACGTTGGAGGAGATCTTCGCGACCAGGACGCGCGATCAGTGGCAGCAAAAGCTCTCAGCTCTGGATGCGTGCTGCGAGCCCGTGCTGGCCATGGACGAGGTGGCATCGCATCCGCAGATCGCCGCCCGCCAGGTCCTCGAACAGGGCGAGGTGGGCCACGCCCCGCATCTCGGCGAGCACACCGAAGAGGTGCTGAGAGAGATTGGCTTCGATCAGGAACGCATCGAAGTCCTGAGGAGTCAAAGCTTCATCTAGCGATCTCGGGCCAGAGCTTTTGCACCTGCTCCCGGGTCTCGTCACGACTGCCGCTGTTGTCGATCACGTGCTGGGCACGCTGACGTTTCTGGTCGATCGGCATCTGAGCGGCGATCATCCCGCGCGCGCGTTCCTCGGTCAGGCCCCGTCCTTCGACCAACCGCTGCACCTGCACCGGCTCCGGCACGTAAACCAGGACGACCGCAGAGTAAAGATGCTCGAGCCCGTTTTCGAACAGCAGGGGCACGTCCTGCACGACGATCGTGGCGCCGTGTATCAGTGCCTCGGCGGTGCGTTGGGCCATCCACTCGCGCACCAGCGGATGCACGATCGCGTTGAGGCGCTGCCGAGCGCCCGCGTCGTTGAAGACGAGCTCGCCCAACCGGGCGCGGTCCACGCGGCCGTCACGCACGTACTCCGGGCCGAACTCGCCCTCGATCAGGTCGAACCCCAGGCTCCCCGGCTCGTAGAGGGCGTGAGTCGCCGCGTCGGCGTCGACTATCGCGGCGCCGAGCTCGCGAAACATCTCGGCGACCGTCGACTTCCCCGACCCCGCGCCGCCTGTCAGCCCAATGAGCTTCAATTTGCGTAAGTGGCTGACGAGGAGAAATTCGACGCGGTGGTCGTCGGCGCCGGGCCGGCCGGCACCGCAGCCGCCATCACCATGGCGAAGGCGGGGCTACAGGTTGCTCTGCTCGAGCGCGGCGCCAAGCCCGGCGCGAAGAACGTCATGGGGGGCATCCTCTACAACCACTACCTCGAAGAGATCGTAGGCGACGACTGGAAACAGGCCCCGCTGGAGCGCCCGATCATCGAGGAGAGGCGATGGATGATGACCCCCTCGGCCGCGATCGGGCTCGACTACAAGAACCTGCGCAATCGCGACCACCCGCATTCCTATTCAGTCCTGCGCGCCCGTTTTGACGCATGGTTCGCCGAGCAGGCCGAGAAGGCCGGAGCGATGGTCGTGCCGGAGACGGTGGTCGAGCGCCTGATCGTCAAGAACGGGCGCGTGGTCGGTGTCGGCACCGGCCGCGGTGACGACCTCTACGCCGAGGTCACGATCGTGTGCGAGGGCATCGGCCTCGGCACCGGACTGCTGGAAAACACCGTCATCAACGGCAAGCCGCTGCGCCGCAAGCTGCGTCCCAACGAGGTTGCGCTGGCCTTCAAGGAGATCATGGATTTGGATCCGGGCCTGATCGAGGAGAGGTTCAACTGCGAGTCGGGCGAGGGCTGCACCGTCGAGTGCTTCGGCGATTCGACGATGGGGATGTCGGGTTTCATGTTCATCTACACCAACCACGACACGCTGTCGGTCGGCGGCGGAGCGCTGCTCAGCGAGTTCAACCAGACGCTGCGCACGCCGAACGACGTGATGGAGCACTTCAAGAAGCACCCGGCGATCAAACCGTTGCTGCGCGGGGCTGAAACGGTCGAGTTCCTGGCGCACCTCATCCCGGAGGGCGGCTATCGCGGCATCCCGAAGGTCTACGGCCCGGGTTACCTGGTCTGCGGCGACGCCGCGATGCTCTCCAACCCGGTCCACCGCGAAGGCTCGAACCTGGCGATGGAATCGGGACGGTTCGCCGGCGAGACGGTCATCCACGCCAAGGAGACGGGCGATTTCTCGGAGCGCAGGCTGGCCGAGTATCGGGGCAAGCTCGACCACTCGTGGGTGATGGCGGACATGAAGAAGTACGACAAGGCGGTGCCCCTTCTCGAGCACAACCCCCAGATGCTCACGAAGTATCCGGTGGTCCTCGATCGCGCCCTGGACGAGTTCTTCCGCGTCGACGGGGCGTCCAAGTGGGACAAGCAGAAGACGATTCTCAAGATGGTCCGCAAGGAGGGCATGTTCAGGATGGGCTGGGATACGGTCAAAGCTTTGTGGGCGATGAAATGAAGGAGCTGCAGAAGACCGCTGACGGACGCACTTTCGAAGACGGCGTGCTCACGCTGCGAGACGGCCGCCTGCTTGCGTGGCGTTGGTGGGGTGAACAGGGTGGTACGCCGTTGCTGCGAATCCAGGGCACCCCCAGCTCCCGGATGCAGTACAACCCGGACGCGAACGTGCAGCGCGAGGTCGGCGCCCGATACCTCATGGCTGACCGCCCCGGCTACGGCGGCTCGACTCGCAAGCCGGGCCGCGCCATTGCGGACATCGCCGACGACTACATCGAGCTGCTCGACGCGCACGGCCTCGAGCGGGTGCCCGCGATGGGCACCAGCGGCGGCGGGCCGCACGTGCTGGCGCTCGCGGCTCGGTATCCCGAGCGCATCTCCGCGGCGACTGTCGTCGTGGGAGGGACGCCGCTCGTCCCCGAAGAGGTCGCGCAGCTGGTCGGCGTCAACGCACGCGGCTACGCGCTGGCGGAGCAGGGCTGGGACCCGCTGCATGAGTTCCTGGTCGAGGTGCGCAAGCGGCTGCTGAGCGACGAGGGCATGCAGGGGGTGCTCAGCGATGCGCCCCCAAGCGACCGGGCGCTCATGTCGGATCCAGCCTGGCAGCGGATGTCGCGGGAAAACATCGCCGAGACCCTGCGCCAGGGCGCGGAAGGCTGGACCGACGAATCCCTGGCGATGCACGGGGAGTGGGACTTCGACCCGAGCGAGGTCCAGACGCCCGTCACCTGGTGGCACGGGGACGACGACAAGAACGCGCCGCTGTCGGCCGCTCGCCGAGTCGTGGCAAAGCTTCGGAAAGTCGACCTCCGGACGTGGCACAACGAAGGGCACTTCGTGTCGTTGACGCACGACAAGGAGATCGTGCAGGAGCTTCTCTCACGGTCTGAATAAGGATGGACCAGCCACTCGGGCTGCAGCTGACGAGCTGCTATCACGGATAGTCCGGACTATCTGAGAATTCGAGGGAGCGAGATCCCGGTTAGTCCGGACTATCCGGCCCCTCCGTGCCCGCGGGGTGCGGCCCCATGAATGGGGAGGAGCCTTATGAATTACTTGGAGACGCTTACCTGGATCGTGTGGTACCCGCTCGCGCCGCTGGGGTAGCTCGCCGATCCGTGCCCGTCCTGCAGCTTGCCGGCGCCGTCGGTGGCGCGGACCCGCAGCCGGTACGCGCCCTCTGAGGTAGGTGTCCAGGTCGCCCGCCAGAGGACCCACGTCAGCTTCGAGAGCGGTTGCTCGAAAGGCGCTTCGTTCCAGCTCGTGTCGTTGACCGCGTACTCGACCTTGCTGATTCCCCGCGTCCCGGCGAACGCGACGCCGCCGAGCTCGATCGAGCCCAGCTTGAGGATGTCGCCGTCATGCGGCACGTCGAATCGTGCTGTCGTTTTGACCACCGGGTTGTGGTCCCAGCCCTGCTGCTCCCAATAGCCGCCGGTCTCGTGGTTCACCAGCTGGATGCTGTCGAGCCATTTGGGTCCCTTCATGCCGTAGAGGCCCGGGATCAAGACGCGAGCCGGGTAGCCGTGCTGCATGGGAAGTGCGCTGCCGTCGAGGTAATACGCGACCAGAATCTCGCCGGAGTCCTGGATCATTTTCAGAGGCAGGCTCTCGGCATAGCCGTCGCGTGCTTTGAACGCGACCCAGCTCGCCTGCGCTTGCGGAGAGGCCATCGCGATCAGGTCCCGGAGAGCGACGCCCGTGAAGGCCCCGGTGCTCATCAAGTTTCCGCCGACGTCATTGCTGACGCACTCCAGGGTGACGTACTCGCTGGTTGCCGGCAAAGCGCGAAGCTCGTTGAGCGAAAGGCTGAGCGTTCGATCCACCATGCCGCTGACGCTGAGCCTCCAGCTCTGGCCGTCAACGGAAGGGTCGGCGAAGTTCTTGGAAACGACGTAGAAGTTCTGCACGGGTGTGAGGGCAGGCGAGATGCCTCTGAGGCTGGACTCCGGGGCGTTGAAGACAGCCTGATACCAGTCCGGTCCCAGGCGGTAGGCAAGGGCCAGCACGCTGAAACCGGCGATGCCGAGCGGCACGGCGCTAAGCACCCGCCGCCGGCCGGGATCCAGGCCCGGTGATTCCTGGGCACCGAACTGCAGCATCACGGCGTAGATGGCGAAGAGCGCCGCCCACTCCAGCGGTGTGGCCGGGCCGTCGTTGAGGCCGAGAAGCCCGGCGCCAGCGGCGGGAAGCAGGAGTCCCGCGACCACCAGCCAGCCCAGGCCGGCGAAGGCGAACGGAAGGTACTGAGATGTCCAGCGAAGACCCGCCACCGACGCGGCGGCGCCGAGCACTCCGAGGGCGACCACCATCGCGACGATCAGCCCGAACTCTTCGACGACCTTCCCGGCGTGCTGCAGCTTGTCGATCAAAAAGCCGAACACGAAGCCAGGCATCAGCGAGAGCAGGGGTTCGTTGAGGAGCTGCGGAAGAGGGCGCAGCCCGAGGACCAGGCCGGCCAGGTACATGAGCGCCACGAGGGCCAATCCGCCGATGCATCCCCAGCCAAACCCGTGTAGAGCCGCCTGCTTGCGTGTCACTCCGTCAGGTTGTAACACCTGAACATGTCGATTTCTTTACTCAAGTTGGATACGTACGGGACTGTAGGGATTCGCGGCGACTGGTAGCATCCTCGGGTCGGAATGGCCGCACCGATAACAGCCGATGACCTCTATCGATTTCGCTGGATCGATCATGTTCGCCTGAGTTCGGACGGCGAGCGGGTCGCGTATCAGGTCGCGTGGGCCGACTCCAGCTCCAGGCAGAACCGCAGCCGCATAGTCGTGAGGCGCCTGCTCGATCCGGAACCCATCGAACCGACCGCCGGAGTGTTGCGCGACCACTCCCCGGAGTGGTCACCAGATGGCCGCAAGCTCGCTTTCGTCAGCCGGGTTGGCGCCGCCGACCAGCTGTTCGTCGTCGACCTCACCGTGGGAGGTCCCGCTCAACAGCTGACGTCCGTGGCCGAAGGCGTGTCGAGGCCGCAGTGGTCACCCGACGGCGCGCGCCTCGCATTCGTCGGGGTGGTCGTCTCCGACCCCGACGCCGTGGTCGACGATCCCCGGCCACCCGAAGGTCGTGAGCAGCTCCGCCGGGCGCCGGTCGCCCGGGTGGTGCGCCGCCTCGATTACAAGCACGACGGTTACGGATACGTGGACGGCCGCTTCCACCACCTGTTCGCGGTGTCCTCGACCGGCGGCGACGCCAAGCAGCTGACGAACGGGACGTGGGACGTCGCCGACTTCGACTGGGCGCCGGACAGCACCCGGCTGGTCGTCGCCGGCAACGCAGAGCCAGGCGCCGACCTGCAGCGTGAGCTGAACCTTTACGTGGTCGACCTCGAGGCGAACCGGGTGCGCCTGGGCGGCGGCTTCTTCCTGGGCTCGCCCATCTGGTCGCCCAAGGGAGACCAGATCGCTTTCATCGCCCCTAACGGGTTGGACGTCGGCCTGCTGGAGCGCGTTTGGATCGTGTCCCTGTCCGGCGGCGGGCCACGCTGCCTGACGGCGAACTTCGACCTGGCCGTGAATGACAGCGTCATCAACGACATGCGGGCCGGGCATGCCACCAGGATCTGCTGGTCGGCGGAAGGCGACCGGATCTACTTCGTCGCCAGCGGACCGGGCGTGACCGGGGTCCATTCGGTCGATCTCGAAGGCGACGTCCGCGAAGAGGTGGCCGGCCGCCGACGCATCTACGACTTCGACCTGGCGAACGGCGTGCTCGCCTTCTGCGCATCGGACACCAGCAACCCCGGCGAGCTGTTCATGCTGACCCACGGGGCCGAGGCGCGGATCACCGACCTCAACCCCTGGCTGCACGACCGGTACATCGCCGAGCCCGAGCAGCACCACTTCACGGCGCCCGACGGTTGGAAGCTCGAGGGCTGGGTGCTCAAGCCGCCGGATCACGACCCCAGCCGCCTGTACCCGGCCGTTATGGAGATCCACGGCGGCCCGCATGCCCAGTACGGCTGGACGTTCTTCCACGAGCTTCAGATCCTGGCCGGCCTGGGCTACGTCGTCTTCTATATAAACCCACGCGGCTCGGACGGCTACGGCGAGCGCTTCCGGCGGGACGTCGTGCGCGATTGGGCGGGCAAGGATTACCTCGACCTGATGAGCTCGCTCGATCAGGTGATCGAGCGGACCGGTTACATCGACACCAACCGGCTTGGGGTGGGCGGCGGCTCATACGGCGGGTACATGACCAACTGGATCATCGGCCAGACCAACCGCTTCTCTGCTGCGGTCGCCATGCGCTCGATCTCCAACCTGGTCAGCGAGTACTCCCAGCACGACATCGTGCTCTGGGGCGTGCTTCAGCTCGGCCCACCGCCGTGGCCGGATCTGGACGAGCTCTGGCGCCGATCGCCGATCCGCTACGTGCAGAACATCCGCACCCCGCTGCTCCTGACCGCCGGGGAGATGGACCTGCGGTGCGCCATGTCCCAGTCGGAGGAGATGTTCGGCGCGATGAGGCTGCTCGGCAAGACGGTCGAGCTGGTTCGGTTCCCCGAGGAGTCGCATGACCTTTCGCGCAACGGACGGCCCGACCGGCGCGTGGAGCGACTGCGGCGAATCGGCGGTTGGTACGAGCGATTCCTGGGCACGTCCTCGGTCGACCGGCCGGCGGCGGAGGAGGAAACGCAGGTGCTGCCCATCCCCGCCGAGGCTCCTCGCGAGTGGGCCAAGACGATCGCGATCGAAACCCCGCCGCCCGACACCAAGCCGGTCGAGGAGCCGACGGCCCCGGCCGCGATCCTCGTCGAGGAGCCGGAGGTGATTCAGCCCACGGTTTCGGAGTTCGCAACCGCGGCCGCGCCCATCGTCGAGCCCGAGGCCCTGCCCGACCTGCCCGGGCCCGGCGGAGACGAAGAGCAAGAACCGATGCCTCAGGCCGATGCGGAGGCGACGCCGGAGCCAGAGGGTGTGGTCGAGCCTGAGCCAGAGGCTGCGCCCGAACTTGAACCCGAAAACGAACCGGTGATTGCCAAAACCGAGCCCGCGCTGACCGCCTTCGATGAACCCGCCGACGAACTGGAGCCGACGCCTGAACGGGCGCCCGAAGCGGCGGCGGCCGAGCCGGTGCCCGAAGCCGAATCGCAGCCCGCCGTGGTGGCATCGGAACCCGAACCCGAACCTGCGCCCCAACCGGTGGTGGCGGAGCCGTCAACGCCCCTTCCGGAGCCAGTGCCCGCTTCAGAGGTACGCCCTCGCGCCGAGCGCGAGGCCCGGCCCACCCCCGACGTGAGCTCCACCCTCGTCGCCTGGCCCACGAACACCGCACCGGCCCCGCCAGGAAATGGCGCCCCGGCCCAGGCCGGTTCGTTCGAGGAAGCCACCTCGGTCATCCCGGTCTGGCAGCAGACCGACCCGAACGCCGACTCGAAAAGGACGGTGTCGCTGCAGGCGATGCCGCCCGAAGAAGTCGCCTCGGGATCGGGCTTTGCCGCGCTGCTGACCTTCGAGTCAGGTCCGTTCGCCGGCCGCATCGTGGCCCTCCCAAGCCAGATGGTGAGCATCGGGCGAGCGCCGGACAATGACGTTGTGGTCGGAGATCCGGCCACGTCCGGGCACCACGGCCGCATCGAGGTGCGCACCGGCTCCTTCTGGATCAGCGACCTGGGCAGCACCAACGGCACCCTCGTCAACGGTGAGCCGGTGATCGAGAAACAGCTCTCGGACAACGACATGATCGCCATCGGGCAGAACACGCTTCGCTTCACGCTCGAGGCTTAGACACGACCCCAGACGTGGCCTCGGTCGTCGAGATCTGGCGATACCCGGTGAAGTCGATGGCCGGCGAGCGGCTGGACACCTGCATGGTCACCGACGTCGGGTTGGAGGGTGATCGCAAGTGGGCTTTCATCGATCAATCCCCGAACCGCCTCGGCAAGTGGTTCAACATCAAACAGCATTCGCCGCTCATGACCTACCGCGCCCGGCTGGTCGAAGGCGAGCTGGACCTGATTGCGCCCGATGGGTCGAGCGTCGCGCTCGACGGGAACCTTCTGCGCAGGTTCGAGGCCGATTCAGAAAGGCCGCTGCAGCTGCGCGAGCTTCCCGGCGAAAACTTCGACGACTCGCACGTCCTCATCGTGAACCTCGCCTCGGTGGCAGCGTTCGAGCTCGAGGTCGGGATCGCGCTCGACCATCGCCGCTTTCGCGCGAACCTCTACGTCGACGGGCTGGAGCCGGAAGCAGAGCTCGACTGGCTGGGGCGCGTCATCAAGGCCGGTGAAGCCGAGCTCGAGGTGACGAGTCGTTGCGAGCGCTGCAAGGTCATAACGATGGACCCTGACACGACCGAGACGAGCCCCGAGGTCTTGCGCGTGCTGGTCGAGCGGCACGACGAGATGATGGGTGTGTACTGCAGGGTCGTGAAGCCTGGACGGGTCGCCATCGGTGATTTCGTCGGGTAGCTAACCTTCACGACGGAAGGTTTCCGGGTTCAGCAGGAGGTCTAAATGGGGGTCAGCGCTTTCTCCGACGAGTGGGCGAAGCAGTTCAAGGACGAGGTCAACCGGTCCAGCACCTACCAGTCCGCAGCCAAGGGGTGGAAATGGACGGTCGGGCTCGTCGTCGAGGCGGAGCCGGACAAGAACTTTCCAGAGTCGAAGGGCGTCGTGATGGACCTGTTCGACGGCTCGGCCCGCGACATCAAAGTGGGCGCCGCCGCGGATGCCCAGAAGTGCGACTTCGTCATCACGGCGCCCTACACGCGCTGGAAGCAGGTGGCGACCAAGGAGCTCGACGCGACCAAGGGAATCCTGCAGGGCAAGCTGAAGCTGAAGGGGGACCTGCCGACCATCGTGCGCTACACCAAGGCGTCGCAAGAGATGACGGAGTGCACGACGCGGATCCCGGTTGAATGGCCCGACGAAAAATAGAAACCAAAAGGATGTCTAGAGCGGTCGACTACGCTGATCCGGAGCCAAGCGCGTTTGCGTCGATGCTTGGTGGCCTGATCGACGCAAACGTCGAAAACAGTCCCGCGAAGCGAAAGGACTTCGATGACCTTGCCGCTCGAGTCGGTATCTGGGTCACCGATATCGACGAGGGCGTGACGCTCGAGTTTCAGCGTGGTTCGCTGCTGGTCCACAACGGACTGAAGCCGAAGCGTGACATCACCATTCGCGCTGAGGCAGAGACCGTGATGAACCTGAGCAACCTGCGGATCGGCCTGTTCGGCATGCCGGTCTATTACGACCAGGTAGGGCGTGGGGTCGCCACGAAGCTGGTGCAGGGCAGGCTGCGCATCGATGGCATGCTCGGCAACATCGCGACTGTGAACACCGTGACGCGAATCTTTTCGGTCAGATGAAGCTGACCGTCGTCGGCGCCGGAAGCATGGGCGCCCAGATCGCGCAGCAGGCGGCGCTGCACGGCATCGAGGTTGCGCTGCATGACCAGGACGAGGGTCAGCTGCAAAGAGCCCGCGAGTCGAACCAGGGTCACCTCGCGCGCCGCGTCGAGAAGGGCAAGCTTTCGAAGGAGGAAGCGGACGCTGCCGTCAATCGAGTCCAACTCGTCTCCGACATGAGCGAAGCGGCGGATCGGGCCGAGTTCGTCATCGAGGCGGTGTTCGAGGACCTCGAGCTGAAGCGCTCGATCTTCCGCGAGCTCGATGAGGTCGCGCCAGCCGGCGCCGTGCTGGCGAGCAACTCTTCAACCATGGGCATCAGCAAGATCGCCGACGTCACAAGACGGCCGGACCGCTGCCTCAACATGCACTTCTTCTACCCGGTTCTCGTGATGGACCTCGTTGAGATCGTGCGCGGACCGGCGACATCGGACGAAACAGTCGAGCGCGCGCGGGACCTCGCCCGCGAGATGGGGCGCTCTCCGGTGCTGCTCAACAAGGAGATCGATGGCTTCATCGTCAATCGGATCCTCCACGCCGCTACGCAGGAGGCCTACCGGCTGCTCGATGCGGGGGTCGCGTCCTTTGAGGACATAGACACGGCGGTCGAGAAGGGCCTGAACTGGCCCATGGGGCCGTTTCGGCTCGGGGATTTCAGTGGCCTCGACGTCACGTACAACGCCCGCCTGCACATGTATCGGGTCACCGGTGACGAGCGCTACAAGCCGTCGCCGAAGCTCGAGGCGAAAGTCAAGGCGGGCAAGCTGGGACGGAAGACTGGGGAAGGGTGGTATCGGTATTGATTGGCCATACAAGGATGGATCTCCCCACCCGGCGGCTTTGCCGCCGACCTCCCCGTCCCCATCCGGCCCGGCCGCGGCGCGGCGGGGCCACCTTCCCCAGCAAGTGGGGAAGGGGAGCGGGGAGGTGAGGCTTCACCACGTCGGCGTTGCGGTCGCCGACCTCGAGCCCGCGATCAAGCTCTATACGTCGCTTTTTGGGGCCGAGCTCACGCACCGCGCGAGCAATGAGAAGGATGGGCTGACGGCGGCCTTTCTGCAGGTGGGCGAAGCCGAGATCGAGCTGCTGGCGCCGCTGCGCGACGACTCGACCGTCGGCAAATTTCTCGCCAACCGGGGTCCGGGGATGCATCACGTCGCCTACGCGGTGAGCGACATCAGAAAGGCGATGTCAGACGCCCGGGCCGCCGGATTGGAGCTCATTGACGCCGAACCGCGTATGGGCATGCACGGCACCCTGATCGCCTTCGTTCATCCCAAGAGCGTCGGCGGCGTGCTGACGGAGTTCGTCGAGACATGAGCGACGTGCAACAGGGGGGTAGCGATGGACGGGCTTTGCCCGGCCGTCGCGGGAGGGGGGAGTCCCCCCTTAGAAACGACAGCGGCCTCCCGCTGAAGCCGGTCTACTCGGTCGAGGATCGAGCCACCGAGGAGCCGCCGCCGGGCACATTTCCGTACACGCGCGGCATCCACAAAGACATGTATCGCGGCCGGTTGTGGACCATGCGCCAGTACGCCGGCTTCGGCACCGCCGCCGAATCCAACAAGCGCTACCGCTTCCTCCTCGACCAGGGCCAGACCGGGCTCTCAGTCGCGTTCGACCTGCCGACCCAGATCGGTTACGACTCGGACGACCCGATGGCCAACGGAGAGGTCGGCAAGGTCGGCGTCGCCATCGACTCGCTCGAGGACATGGAGATCCTTCTCAACGGCATACCCCTGGAGCGGGTCTCGACCTCGATGACGATCAACGCCACCGCGGCGATGCTGCTGCTGCTCTACCAGCTGGTCGCGGAGAAGCAAGGGTGCCCACCCGAGAAGATCACCGGCACGGTGCAGAACGACATCCTCAAGGAGTACGCCGCCCGCGGCACGTACATCTTTCCCCCCAGGCCCTCGATGCGCCTGATCACCGATCTGTTCGCCTACTGCGCACAGAACCTGACGAACTGGAACACCATATCGATCTCCGGGTATCACATGCGCGAGGCCGGGTCGACCGCTGCCGAGGAGATCGCGCTCACGCTCAGCCACGCGATCGCCTACGTCGAAGCGGCGCAGGCGGCAGGACTCGCCGTGGACGATTTCGCGCCGCGCGTGTCCTTCTTCTTCGCGTGCCATATGGATTTCTTCGAGGAGGTCGCCAAGTTCCGTGCCGCGCGCCGGATGTGGGCGCGCATCATGCGCGATCGATTTCACGCCAGGGACGAGCGGTCCCAAGCGCTTCGCTTCCACACCCAGACCGGAGGCGTGACGCTGACCGCGCAGCAACCCCTGAACAACGTCGTGCGCACCACGCTCGAGGCGATGAGCGCCGTTCTCGGCGGGACGCAGTCGCTGCACACCAACGCCTACGACGAGGCCCTCGGCCTGCCCTCGCAGAGCGCCGCCGAGATCGCCCTGCGCACGCAGCAGGTGATCGGCTTCGAATCCGCGGTCCCGTACGTTGCCGACCCTCTCGGTGGTTCGTACTACGTCGAGAACCTGACCGACCGGGTCGAGGAGGAGGCGCACTCGATCATGGCTGAGATCGACGAGCTTGGGGGTGCGGTGGCGTGCATCGAGTCGGGCTGGACGCAGCGCCGCATCGCGGACAGCGCCTACCGGCTGCAGCGCCGGGTCGAGTCTGGCGAGCGGGTCGTGGTGGGCGTCAACCGCTACGCCGAAACCGACGCGCGCCCGATCGACATCATGAAGATCAGCCCGCGCCAGCAGGTGGCCCAGGCCCGGGCCCTGAAGAAGCTGCGCGCCAGGCGCTCGAAACCGGCCGTCGAGCGCCACCTCGGCGAGATCGAGCGGGTGGCTCGGGGAAGCGACAACCTGATGCCGGCCCTGAAGGCGGCGCTGGCCGATTACGTGACGATCGGCGAGTGCTGCACCGTGCTGCGCGGAGTGTTCGGCGAGTATCACCCAGGGGAGGCGGCATGACAAATCCATACCCAGCAGTGATCCCGATGATCGCGTATGAGAACGGTGCTGCCGCGATGGACTGGCTTTCGCGAGCGTTCGGATTTCGCGAGCGAGCGCGGATGCTGGGCGAGAATGGCCGGCTGAGCCACGGCGAGATGGAAGCCGGCGGCGGGATGATCATGCTCGCCACCCCCTCGCCGCACTACCGCGGGCCGAAGCACCACAGGGAGGAATGCGAGCAGGCCCAGCGCTGGTCAGAGGTCCCGTACATCATCGACGGCGTGCTCGTGTACGTCGACGACGTCGAGACCCACTTCCAGCGGGCGAAAGCCGCGGGCGCGACGGTGCTGTCACCGGTCGAGGAGGGCCAGGAGGGCAAGCGCTACCGCGCCGAGGACCTCGAGGGGCATCGGTGGATGTTCATGCAAAAGAAGTGAGCACCCCGCCCCGGCATCGCAAGATCGACCCTCTCAACGAGCTCCGGCAGCGGAAATACGAAGCGGGTCACGGCGACGCGGAGGCTTTCAACCGGCAGCACGCCAAGGGCAAGCTGACCGCCCGCGAACGCATCTCGCGCCTGGCCGACCGCAACTCGTTCGAAGAGATCGATCTCTTTGCCAGGCACCAGGACGGCGTGCCCGGCGACGGAGTGGTGACGGGGATGGCCAAGATCGACGGCCGCGACGTGATGCTGTTCAGCCACGACGCGAGCGTCTTCGGAGGCTCGCTGGGTGAGGTTTTCGCGGAAAAGGTGATCAAGGTCATGGACGTCGCCCTCAACAACCGCATCCCGATCATCGGCATCAACGACTCCGGTGGCGCCCGCATCCAGGAAGGCGTCGTATCGCTCGCTGGTTACGCCGAGATCTTCTGGCGCAACGTGGAGGCGAGCGGGCTCATCCCCCAGCTGAGCCTGATCCTCGGCCCGTGCACCGGCGGCGCCGTCTATTCGCCGGCCATCACCGACTTCACCTTCATGGTCCACGGCGTCGGATACATGTTCATCACCGGCCCGGAGGTCGTCCGCGTGACAACCGGCGAGGATGTCACTTTCGATTCCCTCGGCGGGGCTGAGGTGCACAACGTCCGCTCGGGCGTCGCTCACTTCCTCGCGGAGAGTGAGGAGGAGTGTTTCACCCAGGTCCGCAAGCTCTTCAAGTACATCCCGCAGAGCTGCGAGGAGCAGCCACACGTCGTGGATGCGACAGACGACGCGGAGCGTGCCGCGCCGGGCCTGGCCACGATCATTCCCGACAACCCGAAGGAGCCGTATGACATCAAGCAAGTCATCAGCATGGTGGTCGACCACGGCGAGTTCTTCGAGGTGCAGCCCTTCTTCGCGATGAACCTCGTGGTCGGATTCGCACACCTCGATGGCAAGCCGGTCGGCGTGGTGGCCAACCAGCCCAAGGTGATGGCGGGGGCGCTGGACATCAACGCCTCCGACAAGGGCGCGCGCTTCGTGCGGTTCTGCGACGCGTTCAACATCCCCCTTGTCACATTCGTCGACGTGCCGGGCTTTCTGCCCGGGACGGCGCAAGAGTACGGCGGCATCATCCGCCACGGCGCCAAGCTGCTCTACGCGTTCAGCGAGGCGACGGTGCCGAAGCTGACGGTGATCACACGCAAGGCCTACGGCGGCGCTTACTGCGTCATGTGCTCGAAGCACATCCGCGCGGACTTCAACGTGGCGTGGCCCACTGCGGAGATCGCGGTCATGGGACCCGAGGGCGCGGTGAACATCCTCTTCCGTCGCGAGCTGGCGGCGGGAACGGCGCAGCGGCGTGAGCTGGTCAGCGATTACACGGAGCGCTTCGCCAACCCGTACATCGCGGCCGAGCGGGGGTATATCGACGATGTGATCGAGCCGGGCCGGACCAGGGCCGAGCTCATCCGCGCGCTGCGCATCGCAATGCGCAAGGAGCGAAGGCGCAGCCCGCGATGGCACGGCAACATCCCCCTGTGACACTGATCGTGGTGGAGCTGAAGCCCGGATTCATTCCGGGCGTCCCCCCGCCACGCAGTTTCGACTCCTGGCTAGCTCTATGCCAAAGGGGGGTTCCGCGGGGGGATCCTGATCCCCCCGCGCTATGGCACGGCAACATCCCTCTGTAACGATCCAGCTCGAGCGCTGGACCGACGAGGACATGCCGCTGCTGGTGCGGCTCAACGCGCCGGAGATGACGGAGCACCTGGGCGGCCCCGAGACTCCCGAGCAGCTGGAAAAGCGCCACCGTCGCTACGTGGCCGCCGTCGATTCCGACGCGGCACACATCTTCAAAGTCGTTCTGCTTCCGGAGGGTGTTCCGGTTGGCGGGGTGAACTTCTGGGAGCGGGACTGGGAAGGCGAGCCCGTGCTCGAGATGGGATGGGGAATCCTGCCCGAATATCAGGGCCGCGGCATCGCGTCGGCGGCTGTTGCGCAAGCCATCGAGCAGGCTCGAGCCACCTCCAGGCGCGCCGCCATCCATGCGTTCCCGTCGGTCGACAACGCGCCCTCGAACGCCGTCTGCCGGAAGTTGGGCTTCGAGCTGCTGGGTGCGGTGGAATTCGAGTATCCGAAAGGCAACTGGATGCCGAGCAACGACTGGCGCTTCATGCTGCGCCAATACACTTAGCCGATGCCCAACCAGGACGCCCAGGGCCGCTGGATCAGCGACGACGGCCTTCAGTACTGGGACGGCGCCGCATGGCGCCCGATCGGCACGCAGGCAGCTGCCCGCAAAGGCATCTCGGCGCTTCCGGCGGTCCTGATCGGCTGCGGATTTGCCCTCGTGATCGTCCTCGTCATCGGCATCGGCTTGACCGTGTTTGCGCTGAACAGCCCTGACTTCCAGCACACCTTCTGCAACGGCTGGAACAGCGACAACAGCGCGAACCTCGATTGCCCATTCCACCCTTCACCCTGACTTGAAGCTCCTCGAGTACCAGGCCAAAGAGGTCCTCGCGTCGCTTGGCATCGCCATCCCCCCCGGTGAGGTCGCCCGCAACGCGGACGAGGCCGCCGCCGCGTGCGCCAGGCTCGGCCCTGTCGCGGTCAAGGCCCAGGTGCCGGTCGGGGGCCGCGGCAAGGCGGGAGGGATCAAGCTGGCCCGGACTCCGGACGAGGCTAGAAAGGCCGCTGAGCAGATCATCGGCATGGACATCAAGGGCTTGAGAGTCCCGCTGGTCTACTGCGAGGCGGCGCTCGAGATCGAGCGCGAGATCTACCTCGGTTTTACGGTCGACCGCGACGCGCGCGCCAACATCCTGATGCTCTCCGCCAGGGGAGGCATGGACATCGAACAGGTGGCCGAAGAGTCGCCCGGTTCCATCGCGCGGCTGTACCCGAACCCCTGGCGGGGACCGCTCGACTTCGAGTTGACCCAGCTGGTTTTCGACGCGGGGCTGGGCGATCTTGCGCGTCCGCTGGCCGCGCTGATCAAAAAGCTCTATCGCGCCATCCCCGACTACGACGCCCTGACCGCCGAGATCAACCCGCTCGTCGTCACCAAGACCGGTGACGTGATCGCCGGCGACGCCAAGCTCGAGAGCGACGACAACGCCGCATGGCGCCACAAGGACCTCGAGCAGAAATACGGGGCCTTCATCGAGGGCGACCCGTATGAGATCGAAGCCAAGAAGCGTGGCCTCACCTACGTTTCGCTCGACGGCGACATCGGGATCATCGGCAACGGCGCCGGATTGTGCATGGGCACGCTCGACCTCGTGCAGCGCGCGGGCGGCCGGCCGGCCAACTTCTGTGACATCGGCGGTGGGGCGAAGGCCGAGGTGGTCGAGAACGCGCTGGCGGTGATCCTCATGAACCCGAAGGTCAAGGGCGTGGTCATCAACGTGTTTGGCGGGATCACGCGCGGCGACGAGGTTGCGAGGGGCATCATCACGGCACGCGACAACCTGAAGATGAAGCTGCCGCTGGTCGTGCGCCTCAGCGGAACCAACGAGGAGGAGGGGCGCGACATCCTGAAGCGAAACGGCATCGAGCCCGGGGTCAATGCGTGGTCGGCCGCACAGAAGATCGTCGAATTGAGTCGGGTTGGGATCAGATGAGCATCCTGATCGACTCGTCTACGAGGGTCATCGTCCAGGGGATCACCGGCCGCGAAGGCTCGTTTCATACCGAGCAGATGAAGTCCCTGGGCACGAAGGTCGTCGGCGGCGTCAGCCCGGGCAAGGGAGGGACGACCCATCTCGGCGTCCCGGTGTTCAACACGGTGGCGGACGCGGTCAAGGCGACAGGCGCCAACGCTTCGGGCATCTTCGTCCCGGCGCCGTTCGCGGCCGACGCGATCATGGAGGCCGCCGCGGCAGGCATCACCCTCATCGTCTGCATCACGGAAGGCATCCCGATCCAGGAGATGATCCGGGTCAAAGATTTTCTCCGCGGTTATCCGCAGGCGCGCCTGCTCGGCGCCAACTGCCCCGGCCTCATCACGCCCGGCGAGGCGAAGATCGGGATCATCCCCCAGCGCATCACCAAGCCGGGGTCGATCGGCCTGGTTTCGCGCAGCGGCACCCTCACGTATGAGGTCGCATCGGCGCTCTCCGCCGCCGGGATGGGCCAGTCGACGATCGTCGGGATCGGCGGCGACCCGGTGTTGGGCCTGACGTTCCGCGACGTGATCGAGATGTTCGAAAAGGATCCAGCGACCACGCAGGTGGTGCTCATCGGCGAGATCGGCGGCAGCGACGAAGAGCGTGCAGCCGAGCTCCTGGCCCGCGGCACTCGCCTGAAGGCGGTGGCCTTCATCTCCGGACGCACCGCGCCGGAAGGCAAGCGCATGGGGCACGCCGGCGCCATCATCTCAGGCAACCGGGGCACCGCCAAGAGCAAAGAGGAGGCGTTTCGCAAAGCCGGCGTCACGGTGGCGGAAACTACGGATGACATAGTGGGGCTGCTTAGATGAGCGCGTTGCCATTGGCCGTGACGAGGGCGCTGCCCGCGGAACGGGCGCGCGACCTCGCGATCGCGGGTGCGCTTGTGCTGTGGCTTGTCTACACGCGCATCTACTGGGTGCTGCAGGCGGCTCATCTCGGCGGCCCGCTTTGCCCGTTTTACTACGTGACCGGCCACCCGTGCCCGTTTTGCGGGGGGACACGGTCATTTGCCTACATGTGGCGGGGCGACCTGTCGGACGCGGTCCGGATGTATCCGCTGGGGCCGGCCCTGTTCGCCGGGACGATCGCGGGGGTTGGTGGCCTTGTGTCGGGCGCGATCACCGGGCGAACCTGGACGCCACGCCTGACGCCTGTGCAGTGGCGGGGAATCGGAGCGGGCGCTGCAGTGGTCCTGGCGATCAGCTGGGCGCTCAAGTGGTTCGTCTTCGGAAACTAAGGTTCGGCGGCTGAGTCCCGAGGATTGGCGGCTGTACCGCCGCGTTCGTCTGGCCGCGCTGAAGGAAGCGCCTTATGCGTTCGGCTCCAGCTACGAGCGCGAGGTCCAGGTGCCGGAGGGCCGCTGGAGGCAGACGCTCGTCGATCGCGTGCGCTTCGTGGCGGAGGTGGACGGCGTGGTCGCCGGAACTGTGAGCGGGGGCGACGCTGACACGACGGCCGCGGCCGCGATGACGGGGATGTGGGTCGATCCGCGTTTTCGCCGCCAGGGCATCGGTGAGATTCTCGTGATTCACGTGATCAGCTGGGCCAGGGCTGCCAGCTATGACGAGATGTTTCTGTGGGTGACCGACGTCAACGCGGACGCCGAGCGTCTTTATCGACGCAACGGGTTTGTCAGCACGGGAGCGGTCCAGGAGATTCGCCCGGGAGAGCTCGAGCACGAGATGTCGCTCAAGCTTTAGTTCCATCGATCAAACGCGTGACGACCGGGTACACCAGCGCGTTGTTCTGCGCTGCGCCGCCGGGGTCGATCAGGTCGTGTGGCAGGCGATCTCCCAGCGGAAACTCATGCGTTTCGACATTGGCGCCGTGCGCGCGCCACGAATCGATGAGCCGGTAGGTGAACCTGTTGTCGAGCCGTGGCTCCGCGGCGTTCGTGATGACGACGATGGATCGGGCCTTCGGCCCGCCGGCTCGTGCGGCCTTGACCAATTGCCGCCCGGCCTGGAAGAGAGCGGCGTAGGCATGCGTCGAGAACCTTGGATATCCGTACGGTGGACCGATCCGGTCCCGCAGCTTGCTGTTCCACCACAGATAGAAGTTCGGAATCCGAATCGCCAGGTTGCTGAGCGCGGTGAGGGCCGGGCCCGGTATGGGCCTGAGTCCGAGCATCGGTGCGATCAGCACGGCGCGCTCGATGTCGTCACGCGTCTGGGCCAGCAGGCCCGCGAGGATCGCGCCGAGCGACAGCCCCGCCACGGTGAACCGCTCACCCAGGGCCGCGCCAACCTCCGCCGACCGATTGGCCAGCGCGATGAGATGTTCAACGCGCAGCTCCGCGATCGAGGTGTTGAGGCGGTCGGAGTAGCCATGGCGTGGATAGCGGGGGATGAAGACGTTCCAACCTCGCTCGAAGAACTGGCGGCCGAGGGCGTCCATCTGCTGCGGGCAGTTCGTGAATCCGTGCATCAGGACCAGCGCGCGCTCCACCCGGCGTCCGTGCGTGTAGAGGCGCGTATGGCAGAGCGGGTTGACGTTCGGTCCGTCGAGATCCTTGATCGTCGTCGCGACGCGGATCCCCTCTGAGTAGTGGTCTTCGGCCTTCACGTGCAAGGATTGGTGCAATGGATTTTGAACTGACTCAGGAGCAGCAGGCGATTCGCGACACCTGTCGCGACTTCGCTCGAGAGGTTGTCGCGCCCGCGGCGGAAGAGCTCGACCGGCATCACAAATTCGGTTACGACGTCGTCCGGCAGATGGGCGAGCTGGGTCTTTTCGGGCTGCCGTTTTCTGAGGAGGTCGGTGGGGCGGGCGGCGATTTCCTCTCCCTGTGCATAGCCATCGAGGAGATCTCGCGCGCGGACGCGGGCGTGGGTATCACGCTCGAGGCTGCGGTGTGTCTCGGCTCATCGCCGATCTATGAGTTCGGGAGCAAGGAGCAGAAAGGGCGGTGGCTGCCGGACCTGGTCGCGGGGCGCAAGCTGTGGGCGTTTGGGCTGACCGAGCCTGAGGCCGGCTCGGATGCGGGCGCGACAAAGACGCGCGCGGAGGCTCGGGACGGAAAGTGGGTCATCAACGGCGCAAAGCAGTTCATCACCAACTGCGGCACCGACATCTCCGCCGGGGTGACGATCACCGCTGTGACCGGGAGGTCCAATGGTGAATCTGAGATCAGCGCGATCATGGTTCCGACGGGCGCGCCCGGATACCACGTTTTGGAGGGGTATCGGAAGCTTGGGTGGCATTCGTCTGACACGCATCCTTTGAGCTTTGAGGATTGCGAGGTGCCGGCCGAGAACTTGTTGGGGACTCGGGGTGGGGGGTACCGGCAGTTCCTGCGCACGCTGACGGGGGGGCGAATCGCCATCGCGGCGCTGTCGGTGGGGGTGGCGCAGGCATGCCTGGATGCGGCGCTCGCTTATGCGAAGGAGCGGCGCACTTTTGGCTCTCCCATCTCGAGGCATCAGGCGATCCAGTTCAAGCTCGCGGACATGGCGATGGAGGCGGAGGTGGCTCGGACGATTGTTTATCGGGCCGCGGCGGCTTATGGGCGGGAGGGGGCGGAGACGAGCGATGAGGTGAGGATGCTCGCCGCGATGTCGAAGCTTTATGCGTCGGAGGCTTCGACGCGTGCGGCGGACAACGCGGTGCAGATCCACGGGGGGTATGGGTTCATGGAGGACTATCCCGTCGCCAGGTACTGGCGGGAT
>Ga0209160_1000533_pt1 | contig 31328 bp, 29 predicted proteins | sample GraSoiAngelo_153_FD_186167 | JGI IMG/M metagenome (GOLD analysis project Ga0209160, IMG submission 186167) | Grasslands soil microbial communities from the Angelo Coastal Reserve, California, USA - 14_1009_12_40cm (SPAdes) (version 2) | ecosystem: Environmental > Terrestrial > Soil > Grasslands ...
ACGAGATTGCCCTGAACCGAGATCGATGATCGAAGCGCTGGCGTCGTCCTCGTTCGCGATGAAGGCAAATTTTCCATCTTTGCTGATTGCGAATTGCTCAGGGTCTGAGCCGACATGCCAGCGATCGATCAACTTGCGCGCTGCCGGATCGATTACGCCGAGACCGTCAGCGGTTTTGTCCGCAGACGCACGATTTCCGTCGATGCCGGGCGCCATTCGTGGTGAACCGCTCAGCGTTACGAACAGTCGCCTTCCATCCGGTGCGGCGTGAATCCCGCGTGGCCGTTTGCCGACGCGAAAAGTCGCAACCATTTCGTCCGTCGCACCGTCAATCACTGTGACGTCGTCCGAGTGTTCATTGCTGACGAAAACGAGATAGCTCGGCGATTCCGCATTCACCACGATCGCGCCTGCCACAAGGACGCAAAAGACAAAAAAGGAACGCATGGGTGACGCGTTACATCTCAATGCTGTACTGATCAACCCCTTTCACAGCGAGCTTGCTCGCTGATGACAAGCGTTGGACTTTTGTCCATGCAAACACATGACAAGCTCTTTATTCCCGGCCCCGTCGAAGTGTCCGAAAAAACCTGGGCGGCGTTCACGCTGCCGTTGATTGGGCATCGGAGCGAAGATTTTAAGAATCTTTACTCTGCGATTCATCCGGGGCTTCAGAGATTGTTCGGAACAAAACAGCCCGTGTTCCTTTCAACCTCCTCGGCGTGGGGTGTGATGGAAGCTTCAATCCGGAACCTGGGTGATCGCGGCGTGCTTTGCTGCATGTGCGGCGCGTTCTCGGATAAATGGTTTGATGTTGCAAAGCGCTCCGGAAAAAATGCCGAGGCGCTCCAGGTCGATTGGGGAAAACACATTGATCCGAAAGCTGTCGACCGGCAATTAGCGACTGGAAAGTTCGATACGGTCACGTTGACGCACAGCGAAACCTCAACTGGTGTGATGAATCCGCTGGAGGAAATCTGCTCTGTTCTCGCGAAGTATCCCAATGTCGCGCTCATCGTCGATACGGTCTCGTCTTTCTCCGGTGTGAAAATCGACATGGACGCGCTCGGGATCGACGTGATGCTCACTGGCGCGCAAAAAGCGCTGGCGTTGCCGCCCGGCTTTGCGCTGTTCGCCGTTTCGGAGAAAGCGTTCGCACGCGCCGAAAAGATTCCGAACCGTGGATTTTATTTTGATTTCCTGGAGTTCAAAAAGGAGCAAGCGCAGTGGATGACGCCGAGCACGCCCAGCATCGGACACATACATGCGCTGCAATTCAAGCTTGAAGAAATTTTTGAAGAAGGTCTGGAGGCGCGCTTTGCTCGACACGCTCGCACGAACGCGCTGGTGCACGATTGGGTGCGCCGCACGGGATTTGATTTCTTCGCCGAGGAAGGATTCCGATCAAAAACACTGACCTGCGTGAAAAACAACAAAGGCATCGACGTGCTGGAGTTCGCAAGAAAACTTCGGGAGAAGCATCATTTGGTGATCGATCCCGGTTACGGGAAAATTCGCGGCCAAACTTTTCGCCTCTCAAACATGGGAGACGAAACGGAGGAAACCGTCTCGCATTTATTGGCGTGTCTGGATGACGTTCCGTAGCGGCGCCCCTCACCTCAGTCCTCCCCCCACAAAATGGGGAGAGGCGGAGCGCTTGAGCTCATCGTGTTGAAGGTTACGCGCCAGTGCATGATTGATCGCCTCGCCCTTTGGCAAAAGGAGAGGATTAAGGTAAGGGATTGTTTTCGAAACGCATCGGGGACCCCGGTGATTCAGCGCCGAGAAACATCTGGTGGTTAGCACGCGTGATTTTGCTCACGCAGCATCACCACGTAGCTTCATTAACGGTCTATGCCAGTGATTGAAGCTTCCCAATTGACGAAGGTCTACCGCACTTACCGCAAGGAGCGCGGACTCTGGGGGTCGATCAAAGGGTTGTTCAGACGGCGTTACGACGAAACGCGAGCGGCAGACCAGGTCTCCTTTCAAATCGAGGAAGGCGAGTTTGTCGGATTCCTCGGTCCGAACGGCGCGGGTAAAACCACTGTGCTCAAAATGCTCTCCGGATTGCTGAACCCAACATCGGGTGATGCCCGCGTGCTTGGTTTTGTTCCATGGGAAAGGCGCAACGAAATGAAGCGCCAGTTCAGTTTGCTCATGGGACAAAAGAATGCGCTGTGGTGGGACCTGCCCGCGCAGGAATCGCTTGAACTCAACCGCGCGATTTATGGGATCGACCGCGAGAGGTTTGAAAAGGTCGTAAACGGATTATCGGAACTCCTGGAAGTGCGAGACAAAATGAACGTGATGGTGCGCGAACTGTCCCTGGGCGAACGCATGAAGATGGAACTCATTGCTGCGCTCATTCACCAGCCGCGCGTGCTTTTTCTCGATGAACCGACGATCGGGCTGGATGTGGTCAGTCAAAAGCGCGTCCGCGAATTTCTGCGTATCTACAATGAGCAACATCACATCGTGACGCTGCTTACCAGCCATTACATGCAAGATATCGAAGAGTTGTGCCATCGGGTTCTGGTGATCGATCACGGCAAAATCTTCTTTGACGGACCGCTAGAAGAAATCGTCGATCGGTTTTCAGGATACAAAATTCTGAGTCTAACCTTTGAAAAAGAAGCAACGCGTGATCTTTCGCGCTTTGGTGAAGTGACCGAACAAACGCCGGTTTCGGTGCAGCTAAAAGTTCCGCGCGCAAAAGTCACGGAAACCTGCCGGGAACTTCTTGAGGCATGTGATGTTAGCGACATCAACGTCCAAGAGGTGCCCGTCGAAGAGGTAATTCGGCAGCTGTTCGGCGAACGACACGAGCAGCATGAGGCGGCCAGTCTCGCAGCGGCAGAAGCGGCGCAGGTGGGTTAGAGTAGCGTGAGCCTCTGGCTTGCGAGAGACGCAAGCGGGACGGATCCGCTACTTCAATGCAAAACTCGGCAGGATGCTCTTTTCCATCGCTTCGGCAAAAGTTGGATACTGCGGCGTCCACCCCAGGCGACGCAGCTTTGCGTTGCTAACACGTTTGTTGCTATTCCCGCGTTTGCGCTGCTCTTGCTCCAATTTGCCGATGGGCGGCAGCGGCCGATTCAACCTCTGCGCCAGCCAGCGGTAACATTCGCTTTGCAAAATCGATTCATCGTCGACGACGTTGAAAATCTGGGCGGTCTCGGTTTTTCCATTCAGCAAAAAGAAGAGCGCGGACGCGATGTCATCTCGATGGACCTGATTTACAAAGCGATCATTCTCCGGATCGATGATCGCCTTGCCCTCCAAGAATTTCGTCAGTAAGGCAGACCGTCCCGATCCATAGATTCCAGCGAGCCGCGCGACGATGCCGCCGTGATCGAGAACCAATGCTTCAGCTCCAAGCAGAATGCGGCTCGTGTCCCGCGTTGGTTTTGTCTCGCTTTCTTCCGTCACCCAAGCTCCATCGCGTTGCGCGTAAACGCTGGTACTGCTCGTGAAAAGCGTTTTCGATTTTGGAAATATGTCCAAAAGATTGCGTGCACCGTTCAGATAAAGCTGCCGATAGATACCGGCGTCGCCGCCGCGCGAACTCGCACAATGGATCACTGCATCGACTTCGGCCGCTGCCAGAGCCGATTGAGCGACCTCAGCGCATTTTGATATATCGACTCCGCGAACGGGATACGGCTTCGCTGCTAAACTCGCTGCGGATTCGGTAGAACGGGTCCAGGCTTCTACCGCCCAGCCGGCAGCATGAAATAAATCGGCCGCCGCTTCCCCAACATAACCACATCCGGCGATTAAAATTCGCGGCATGACCCTGTAGAGTCCGCGATCCTCAACGGGGAATCCAATGCTCGATTCCGTCCATGGCCGATGCGCTGAGGACAGCGCACGGTACAGCAGTCGCTGTGTGGCACGTCATCGTACGAGTGCAGGTATCGACATTCCCATGTCTCACGCTGTTGCACCTGCGATTTCGATTTCGTCAAAAATATTTCTCTGAGTGGCGCGAACTTGTTTCAGACGAATCAGCTCCAGAAGCGCGAGAAACGTTACGACTAATTCCACGCGCGATACAGCGGCGCCAAATAGATCAGAAAACCGGAGCGGAGTGCCAGTCGCCACGTGTTGCAGAATGGTGTCGATCTTTTCCGAAACGCTAAAACGCTCGCCAAGGATTTCCTGTACGTCCTGTCGCGCTTCGATCCTTTTGATCACCGTTTGGAACGCATTAATGAGTTGAAAAATTCCGACTTCGCCCAACCGCAGCGGCTCCTGTAATGCCAGAGAGGAGGCGCCTTCTCGGGCAAAAATCTTCTCTTGTTCCAACTCGCGCAGATGCAGTTCGGCTGCCGCTTCCTTAAACTTCTTATACTCGATCAGTTGCCGGATTAACTCCCAGCGCGGATCGTCTTCGCCCGCGTCTTCTTCTGGCGGCTGTTGGTCAATTGGCAAGAGGCTGCGGCTTTTCAGGTAAATGAGGTTGGCCGCCATCACGATAAATTCGCCGGTCAACTCGATGTTCAGCTCTTTGAACGCTTGGAGATACTCCAGGTACTGACTGGTGATGCGTTCGAGCGAGATATCGTAAATGTCGATCTCATCCTGTTTGATGAGATAAAGAAGGAGATCGAGCGGACCTTCGAAAACCTCGAGCTTGACCTTGTAATCGGCTTCCATGTGTCGCGCTCGATTCTAGACGACTGCACCTTAAAGTAAATTGTGCGGACGAGACGCGCAGCCATTGTGCGGCACGCCGCCCGGTATCGTGCGAGAACGGCTAGTTAAGCGGGAACTTTGCGGTGAATCCAAACGCTGTTCACCAGCCCGAGACCAAACATGATCATCAGCACAAAAGAGCCGCTGTAACTGATCAATGGAAGCGGCACGCCGGTGATTGGCAGCATGGCGATGGTCATCCCCATGTTTTGAAAAATATGCGTGAAGATGAGGGCTGTGATCCCCACCACCAGAAGCAGTCCCAGTTGATCACCGGCAAAAAACGCAACAAAAAGACATATCATCAAAAGCAACGCGAACCCGCCGATGAGAAGTACTCCCCCAACAAATCCCCATTGCTCTCCAATGGCGGAGAAAATGTAGTCGTTGTGCACAGCCGTCGCGGGAAGAAACCCAAGCTCGATCTGCGTATTTGGCGCCTTAAATCCTTTGCCGGACCAGCCACCTGAACCAATGGCAATGAGAGATTGATTAATTGCCCATGCAGAACCCTGCTTGTCGATATCGGGATGCGTGAAGGCCGTGATCCGTTGTTGCTGATACGGCTTGAGCCCGAAATTAATCGCGATCGGGATAAAGGCGATTCCGATGAGAATGATGCAAATCAAATAACGTAACGGCAGTCCTCCGACAAACCAGAGCGCCAGGAGCACCGGAATCCAAATGATAACCTCGCCCAAATCGGGTTGCAGCAGAATGAGCAGGCACGGCGCCCCGGCAATCGCACCAGACAGTAACAACCGCAGCATGGGGTGCATCTCGCGAAACTGAGTAAGGAATAGCGCCAACACCATGATCCCGGCGACAACAGCAAGTTGCGCCGGTTGAAAGTTGATTGGACCTATATGCAGCCAACTCCGCGCACCGTAGACCTTCGTGCCGATAAACTTTGTCAAAATCAGAAAGACGATGCCGCCTAAATACATCGGCAACGCGCCCCAACGGATCCAGCGGTAGTGAATCAAACTGGTCAGCATGAACGCAAACACACCGACAGCGACCCAATTCGCCTGCTTTCGCCAGAAGTCTGCTGCATATGGATCGGTCCGCGAGGACGTCGCGCTGTAGATTGCTATGACGCCAAAAATCGCGAGCGCGAGCATCGTTACCAGCAAAAGCCAGTTTTGGCCGAGCAACTTTCGCAGAAACGGCGTCATGCTACGTGATCCGCTAAACTCCCGATGCCTTCAACAGGAAATTTGGGAATGATTACGCGCAAGTTGCGACAGTAGCAAGACCTTCAGGCAAAAAACCCGAACTTCGCAGAACTGGCGAGGATGGTCAGTTCGCAAATTCAAGGGAGCGTCTGATTTGTGACTTACGGGTTTGCCTTCTGGTTTCACGTTGCAACCCGGCATTTTCGCATCTCCAAATAGCTGAAGGTAAGCGTTTTACAATAATTTTCGCACAAGATTGCCGGTTCGCTTGTCTCCAGATTTAGAGTCCACTAAAGTACTCTCCCCGTTGCACGTTTTGGAGGTTCCCCGTGGCCAAGAAAAAGAAAAACACGAAACGAAAGCTCGCTCATCCAAAGTTGCCGATGCAGCGCCAACTGAATTTGCGGCACGAGGGAACGCATTTCGATCTGCACGCCATCTTTGATGACTTAAACCACCGGTACTTTCGAGGGCGTCTTCGCAGGTACGAGGTCCTGTGGGGCCGGCGAAGGAGACATCGCCCAAGAGAGAATTTCGTTTTTGGCACGATCCAGGAGCAAGACCGCGTCATTCGAATCAATCCTGCGCTGGACCAGCCGTTCGTGCCGACCTGGTTTTTGCGTTACGTGCTTTATCACGAAATGCTGCACTCGGTGGTGCCCGATCAAACCCTATCGGGCAACCGCCGGCGAGTTCACACTGATGAATTCAACCGCCGGGAGCGCGAATTTCCTCAGTACCGACGCGCGCGGCGCTGGGAAGAAGAAAATCTCTCACGGTTTTTGCGTTAAACAGCGTCAGCGGCTTTGCGTAACTGGTGCCGGAGAGGGCCTCTCAGACAACGAGGGCGTCGTCGCTACGTTCTTTTTGATGAGATACCAAAGCGTCGTCGCGAGCAGGAGAGAGATCAACTTCGCGCGCCAGTTGTTCAGAATCAGTCTCTTCATATTTGCTGTGCAACAAAATTTCCGCGATCCGTTGCCGGAAGGTCTCCGGTGTGAAATTGCGCTCGATTCGGCGCCGGTGGCAAATGGAAATACCGCCGGTCTCTTCGGAGACGACCACCGCCACCGCGTCCGATTCCTCGGTAATCCCGAGCCCGGCGCGATGACGTAAGCCCAGGCTGCGGTCCAAGGTTTCTCGCTGGCTTACAGGAAAAATGCACGCTGCAGCTGCAATTCGTCCGTTGCGAAGGATCACTCCGCCGTCGTGCAATGCAGCCTTTGGATGAAAGATAGTGAGGATCAGCTCGACCGAGAACTCTCCATCGATTATCACGCCCGTTTCCTCGTAAACACGAATCGATGTGTCGCGCTCGATCGCGATGAGCGCGCCGAACTGTTTATTGGCCAACTGCGTCACTGCCTCGGCCAGATCATGGACGGTCTCTCGCTTCTCGCTCGTCAGCGAGAAAATTGGATGTCCGCCAAGCGCAGCCAGGCCACGCCGCAGCTCCGGCTGGAAAATGACGACTAAGGCGACTGCAAGAAAAACCGAGAAGCTTCGGATGAGCCAGCCAATCACAACCAAATTCAGCAGCGTCGAAATTAGCGTCAGCGTCAGAAAAACGATCGCCAAGCCTGTGAGTACTTTTGCCCCGCGAGTTCCCCGAAAGTAGAGGTAGCCGTAATAGATCGCCACGCTCAGCAGAATGATTTCGAACAGGCTGCGCCAGCCCCTGAACCAGAGATCGATGAGTTGATGAATCATCCTGTCCTCCCAAGGATTGCCTCCGTTACACGCAACGCACTCACATTTTCTTTAACAGCATGAACCCGGAACACGTCTGCGCCGCGCGCGCGCAGGAGCGCAGTCAACGCGACCGCAGGCGCTCCGCGGTCGTCCATGTCTTGCGACTCGATTAGTTTCCCCAAAAACGATTTGCGGGAAACGCCAATCACGAGTGGTCGGTCATGCGCGCGAAGCCGCTCCAGCTGCGCGAGCAATTCCAGATTGTGATCGAGCGTTTTCCCGAAACCAATGCCCGGATCAAACGCAATTGCCATGGGATCAATATTACAACCTATGGCGCACGCATATTGTTGTCGAAAAAAATCCGCCACTTCTGAAACAACTTCGTTATATCGGGGCTGCTTCTGCATCGTCCGCGGAGTTCCTTGCATATGCATGATAATCAAAGCGGATTTCGTTTCTGCAATCAGCGGCAGCATGCCTTCGTCGCCTCGTCCCCCGGTGACGTCATTCACAATCGAAGCGCCTGCCTGAATCGCCGCCAGCGCGACTTCTGTTTTCGACGTGTCTATTGAAATCGGAACGTCTATCTTCGTTCGTAACTTTTCGACCACTGGAATGACTCGACGTAATTCCTCGTCGGCGGCAATCGGTTCGGCGCCAGGTCGCGTCGATTCGCCACCGACATCAACGATGTCCGCTCCATCTGCGGCCATTTTCAGGCCGTGCTCGATGGCTTTCTCCGCTGCAAAAAATTTCCCGCCCTCGGAAAACGAATCCGGAGTGACATTCAACACGCCCATGATCAGTCCCTGGCGCGAAAGATCGAAGATGCGGTCGCCGATTTTCCAAAGTCTCCCACGCATCATGCGATGAGACTAACACGGGACGCGGATTATTCGAAAAATGCCGAAATCAGAATGGGAGAATCAACAATGACGGATGCCGAACGTCGAAGGAATGCCGATATATGAGTGACGGGGCAGCCACAGCTGAGCGCTCTTTCGTCATGTAATCATTCGAGCTCCCTTCGTCATTCGTGGTTCGTCATTTCTTCCTGGAATAGCGCCCCATCAATTCATCCTGAGCAATCACATGGCCTTTCATCGCAGCATCCAGCTGCCCTCGTCTTGCACCGGCCGGCAAATCCAACTCTCGATCCAGGGCGAAAATCTTGAAATAGTAGCGGTGCATGCCCGAAGGTGGACACGGTCCGCCGTAGCCCGATTTACCGAAGTCGTTTGTTCCCTGCACTCCTTTCGGCGTGCTTCCTTCTGCAACAGTGCTCGTCTGCGGCGAGATGTTCCAAACCACCCAATGCGTGAACAGTCCGCTCGGCGCGTCTGGATCATCGACGATCAACACGAGAGTTTTTGCTTCGGCAGGAATGCCCGAAATCTGCAAAGCCGGACTGGTGTTCGGGCCGTCGCACGTAAACTTTGATGGAATGTTGCCACCTTGCTGGAAGGCAGAACTTGTGATCTTCATTTTAGCTCCTCCTGCAGCAAACGTAGCGATCGCCGCTAGCAAAATGGCCGATGGACCGGCAAGAATCGCCTTTTGCATAGATAGACCTTCTGTTGAAATCGCGCTAAATCGACAAACCTGACCATATTGTTTCGCCCAAATGCCTGTCAACGGACGTAAGATTCGAGAACAAGTTCTGGCGCTCCTGGCCCGGAAAGATTATCGGCCGCTCAACAAGGTCGACATGGCGCGCGAACTTCGGTTGGCGGCCAGTGAACGAGTTGTCTTGCGCAAAACGCTGCGCCAGCTAGAGCGCGCAGGCGAAATCGCGCGCATCCGCAAAAACCAGTATGTCTTACCGGCCGAGGCGGATCTCGTAACCGGCAAACTGTCGATCCATCAGGTCGGCTACGGCTTTCTTTCACCGGAAACACCGGGCGAGCCCGATGTTTTCATTGCAGCGGAAAATATCGGAACAGCGATGCACGGCGACCGCGTCGTTGCTCGAATATCGCCTGATACGCCTTATGGGCGAATCAAAGGACGGCGCGAAGGACGTGTGATTCGAATCCTTGAACGCGCACACGATACGATCGTCGGCACGCTCCAGCGGTCGCAGAATTTTTACTACGTCGTGCCGGATGATCCGCGCTTCGTGCATGACATCTACGTCCACCCGGACCGAGATCAGCGACAACAGCCATCAGCGAATGTGGGCGACAAAGTCGTGGTTCGTCTGGATGCGTGGGAGTCGCGCCACGTCAATCCCGAAGGCGAAATCATCGAAGTGCTCGGGGCAGCGTCCGCACCGGGCGTCGACGTGCTCTCGATTATCCGCAAATTTCATCTGCGCGCAGAATTTCCAAAAGATGTTTTGAATCAGGCGGAGCGGATTTCCGAACAAATCGTGGCGCGACAACTCGAGGGACGCGAAGATTTGCGCAAAGAATTTGTCGTCACAATCGATCCCGATGACGCGCGGGATTTCGATGACGCGATTCAGGTCGAGAAGATCAAGAATGGTTGGCGCCTCGGCGTGCACATTGCCGATGTCGCCGCCTACGTGGAACCTGGCAGCCCCCTGGATCGCGAAGCGCGCCGGCGCGGGAATAGCGTATATTTGCCCGATCGCGTGATTCCAATGTTGCCGGAACGGTTGAGCAATGTTGTTTGCAGTCTCAACCCCGGAGTCGACCGGCTTACACATTCAGTGTTTATCCATTTCGATAAAAATGGCGTGGTGAGGAGTGCGCGCTTTGCACACAGTGTGATTCGCAGCGTGCACCGGCTTACATACAAACAAGCCTACGCGATCTTAACGTCCCCACTCCGTGACCAATTAGGCGAACGTCTGCATCTTGCCTGGGAACTTGCTGTGTTACTGCGCAAGAAACGATTCCAGCACGGCGCGCTCGACCTCGATTTTCCGGAAGTGAAAGTCTGGGTCGATAAACAGGGTCATCCGGTAAAATTAGAACGCGTTGAGAACGATGAATCGCACCAGTTAATCGAAGAGTTCATGCTCGCAGCCAACGAGGCTGTCGCGCGGGAGCTTAAGAAACGTGCGGTTCCCACCGTCTACCGCGTTCACGAAAATCCAGACCCGGAAAAGCTCGCAGAGTATCGCGAGTTTGTGCTTAGCTTTAACTACAGGGTGGGCGATCTGACCCATCGCGGTGAGTTGCAGCGATTACTCGAGTTGATCGGCGGAAAACCCGAAGAACAAGCTCTAAAGATCGCGCTGCTGAAGAGTTTGAAACGCGCGCGCTATTCTGCCCAACCGCTTGGCCATTATGGCTTGGCAAAAACAAATTATCTGCATTTCACGAGTCCAATTCGGCGTTATGCCGATCTGGTAGTGCATCGTTCTCTTGGTAGGGACGGCACTCCGTTGCCGCCCGCCTCCTCCCGAATTACCGAACGGCGTTCACGGAGTGACACGCCCTACCATTCGTCGGGTCCGTCGGGCAACGCAGCGCGCCGTCCCTACCATCCCGACATGGGCGAAATCGCTTCCATCGCGGAGCACCTTTCAACTACTGAACGAACCGCAGCCGATGCGGAGATCGATGCTGCGCAAATGAAGAAGCTCGAATTTTTTCAACGACAACTCGACGAACGCAATCCGCAGATTTTTCGCGCCGCAATTGTCGATGTCCGCAACTACGGGTTGATGGTGGAATTGCCGGATGCCCTGATTACCGGCCTTGTTCATGTCTCCTCACTGACCGACGATTTTTATTCGTTTGAACCCGCCAGACGGCAGCTCATTGGAAGACGCTCGCGCAAACGGTTCAGCGTCGGCGACCAATTATCCGTCTTCGTCGCTCGCGTCGACATCTTTAAACGGCAGGTGGATTTTGCGATTGCGCTGACTTCGGAAGCGCCGAGGAAACAGAGCCGCGCGAGACGGCGATCGAGCATTGCTCGTGGAGGGAGTTGAAAACCGATCACCTTTCTTCCGTTTGTTTAAGTCATGGCGGACAAACTAAACAAGCAGCCCGAGAATGCGCCCGGGCAGTGGTATGTGGACACGAGCTGCGCGTTGTGCCGGATGTGCCTTGAAGAAGCGCCGAATCTGATCACCTACAACCGCGACGAAACCGCGGTTCATTTTTTCAAGCAACCCGAAACGGCCGAGGAAACCGCTGCCGCGCAGCGAGCGATGGAAGTTTGTCCCACGCTCGCGATCGGAAATGACGGATGAATATTTGCGACGATTACAGATCGCCGCTACAAGATTTCCATGACTGAAGCTACTGCTGTTGCTGCTACGCCTGTCGCTGCCCTCGCGCGATACACGCGGGCAAACCCGTTTCCGGCGAAAATGCTGGTCAATCGCCGCCTGAGCGGGCCGGAATCTGGGAAGGATACGCGGCACTTCGAGCTCGATCTGACCGGATGGGGCTTGAGCTTTGAAGTTGGTGATTCATTGGCTGTTTATCCAACGAACGATCCTGAGTTAGTTGATGAAATCATCCGTACGCTCGGGGCGACTGGCGATGAACAAGTGCCGCGGCAGAAAGGTGAACCGACGACATTGCGCGAAGCGCTACTGCGCGATTACAGCATCAAGCAGCCAACCCCGAAATTTTTGAAGGCCATTGCCCAACGTGCCAGCGCAGCGCCAACGCTTGGTTATCTTCTCGCGCCAGACCGGAAACAGGATCTGGAGACGTATCTCTGGGGGATGGAAGTAATCGACTTCCTCGTCGAACATCCTTCCGTCCGCTTTACGCCATCGGAGTTTGTCGGCTTACTGACCAAATTACAGCCGCGGCTGTATTCAGTGGCCTCAAGTTTAAGAGCGTACACCGATCAGGTGCACTTCATCGTCGATGTCGTCACTTACGAAAGCAACGGTCGGCTGCGCAAAGGAGTTTGCTCATCTTTTCTCGCCGAACGCGCTGATGACGTTCCGGTGCCTGTCTTCCCCAGTGTGGCAAAACATTTTCATCTGCCCGAAGATCCAAACACGCCGATCATCATGGTCGGTCCCGGAACCGGTGTCGCGCCATTCCGCGCATACTTACAGGAACGACAAGTCGCCGGGGCCAAAGGAAAGAACTGGCTCTTCTTTGGCGCGCAGCATGAGAGCTGCGATTTTGCGTACGGAGACGAATTCACGGCGTATGTGCAACAGGGGCTTCTTGCACGGCTCGATTGCGCCTGGTCACGCGATCAAGCGCAGAAGGTCTACGTTCAGCACAAAATGACGGAAAATGCGGCCGAAATTTGGAAGTGGCTTGATGCCGAGGGCGCGCACTTTTTCGTGTGCGGCGATGCACGCCGTATGGCCAAGGACGTCGATGCGACACTGCGGAAAATTGTGCAGGAGCAAGGCGGCAAGACGGTCGAGCAAGCCAACGAATACGTGGAGAAACTCAAGAGCGACAAGCGCTACAAGCGCGATGTATATTAGTCCAATGATCCGTTGAATCGTGATCAAGGTACATCGGATTTGCGATTCGACGGTTTAACCGCTCAAGGCAGGCCAGGCACTGGTCTTTGTCGACATTTGTGGCATAATAAATTCAAACCCTCCGAGCCAGGAGAGGAGTTTGTTGCGTTCAAATATCTAGAGATTCCTCGACTTCGCTCGGAATGACAGAACAGAAAGCCATGTACGAGAACACTGAGTTCACATTGAGCCGGGATTGCGAGGCGATCCAGATTCCGAGCGGTCAGAAGACTACGATCCCCGCCGGCACGCAGGGAGCGATCACGCAAAGCCTCGGCGGAAGTTATACGATAGCGACTTACCAGGGTTTGGCGCGTGTCGCGGAGAAGGACCTCGATGCGCTCGGTCTGGAAAAACCGCAGACGCAGGAAGCCCAAAAAGTTGCACGCACAGACGGTGAAGCTTCAGAAGAAGACGTCTGGAATCAGTTGCGCCAATGCTACGATCCGGAGATCCCGGTCAACATCGTTGATCTCGGTCTGGTTTACGATTGCCGTTTGATTAAGAAAGAGGATGGCGGAACGCGGGTTGAAGTGAAAATGACCTTGACCGCGCCCGGTTGCGGCATGGGCCCGGCCATCGCTCACGATGCGCAGAGCAAAATCCTCAGTGTCGACGGCGTGGATGAAGCGGACGTCCAATTGGTTTGGGACCCGCCGTGGAACCAGAACATGATCAGCGAAGCCGGGCGGATGAAGCTCGGGATGATCTGACGCAGCGCAGGCTTTGCAGGACAGTGTCAGTTCCCTTTCGGAGTGTTTTTGTTGGCAATTTTCTGCCGTTGCGAAATTTTTTTGCGATTTTTCTATTCTCATATTGACAAGACCCATCCGAATTCTAAACTCGGCATCTCCGAAACGCCGCAAGTTGAAAAATTCTGAGCGCGTTTTAAAAAATTGATATGCCCCTGACGGAACTCATCCTGACTGAAAACGTGCCCGGACTCGGTGCTGAGGCCGACGTGGTGAAAGTGCGCCGTGGTTATGCGCGAAATTATCTTCTGCCACGCGGCAAAGCATACGAGGTCACGCCCGGCGCATTGCGCCAGCTCGATGCTCTGAAGCAAAAGCGTGCCGAGCGCGAAGCGCGCGAGCTGAACGAGGCGGAAGAATTAGCGCGCCGAATCGGCAAGGCGCGACTGGTCTTCACGCTAGAAACCGGCGAAACAGGAAAGGCGTTCGGGTCGGTTACTGCGCAAGACATCGTTAATCGGCTCAAGAACGAGCTTGGAGTAGAAATCGATCGACATAAAATCGTTTTGGAGCGGCCGATCAAAGATACCGGCGAGCACGAGGTCGCGATCAAATTGCATCATGATGCAACCGCACAACTTGTTTTTCAGGTGAAATCCGCAGAGGAACCGAAGCCGGAGGCAACGAGCGCTCCGGCAGAAGAACCGAAAAAGAAACACCGATTTTTCCACAGAAAAAAGGAAGAGAAAAAAGAAACGGAATAAATGGCGACTCAACCGTCCTCGCGGACCGCTGAGAAGCCTCGCAGAGAATCCGGGAACGGACCCGGCCGAGGCTGGCCGGAGAGAAGCGGCGAAAAAGTTGTTCCCATTTCGCCAACAGGTTCTGCGCAGGATATTCACCGTACCCCGCCGCACAGCGTGGAAGCGGAGCAGGGCGTTCTTGGGTCGATGCTGATCTCGCCGCGAGAAACGATCGCGGAATGCGTCGAGAAGATTAACGAAGAATACTTTTACGTTCCCGCGCACCGGACGATCTACAACGTTCTGGTCGATCTTTGGAACACGGGGCAGGCGATCGACCTGATCACGTTTACGCAGGTACTGCGTGATCGGCATCTTCTTGACAGTGTCGGCGGCGCTGCCTTCGTGACGAGTCTATTCACTTTCGTTCCGACTGCGGCGAACGTTGGGTATTACCTCGAGATCGTCCGCGACAAATACATTCTGCGCGAAATCATTTCCGCCGCCACTGAGAGCGTGCGCCGCGCGTACGAGGAGCAGGACGAGGTGAACAATCTGCTCGATGAAGTCGAACAGAGAATCTTCGCGGTCGGCGAAGACCGTTTCAAAGGTGAGATGCTCTCGATGAAGGAACAAGTGATGAGCACTCTGGAATCAATTGAGAAGCTCTTTGAAAACAAAGGCGCGATTACCGGAGTTTCGACCGGCTTTCGCGATCTCGACAAGCTGACAAGCGGCTTGCATTCCTCAGAAATGATTGTGATCGCAGCGCGGCCGAGCATGGGAAAGACAGCGCTCGCAATGAACATTGCTGAGCATGCTGCCATCGAGGTGAAGCTGCCCGTTGCAATTTTCAGCTTGGAGATGAGCGCGCAGCAGCTTGTTCAGCGCATGCTTTGTTCACGAGCCCGCGTCAACCTAGCTAAAACGCGAGATGGATTTCTTGGGGAAGCCGACTTTCCAAAACTAACGCACGCAGCTTCGAAACTGGCGGAAGCGAAAATCTTCATCGACGACAGCGCCGGTCTCACGATTCTCGAATTGCGAGCAAAAGCCCGGCGGCTGAAGGCGCAGCAGAATGTCCAGCTTATCATCGTCGACTATTTGCAACTGCTTAGATCGACATCTCGCCGCGCGCAGGACAATCGGCAGCTGGAAATCTCCGAGATTTCCGCGGGGCTCAAAGGCTTGGCTAAGGAACTAAAGATACCGATCATTGTTGTGGCTCAGTTGAATCGCAATCCGGAGATCCGAACAGGCAGCGGCAAAGGAGTTCCCCGGCTGGCGGATCTGCGAGAATCAGGCTCAATCGAGCAGGATGCCGATCTTGTCGGTTTGCTTGTTCGGGAGGAATATTACGCCGATTCAGACGAGGAACGAACAGAGCTGGAAGGCAAGGCTGAGCTTATTATTGCCAAACAGAGAAATGGTCCGATCGGCCAAGTTAAACTTACTTTCCTGAAGGACTTCACGCGCTTTGAAGACCGCGCGGAAGAGGCGGCTGAGCCGGAGGAAGCGTTTTAGAGCGATTTTGCCGCATCGATAACGTGCTGCGCATCGATCCCGCGTTCTTTCATCACTTCTGCGCCGGGTGCGCTTAAGCCGAACTGGTGCAGCCCGATGACTTTCCCGTCGAGACCAACGTATTGATACCAAATCTCAGTCACCCCGGCCTCGATTGCGACGCGTTTCCTGCATTCATCAGGCAAAACTTCTTCGCGATATTCTGAAGGCTGACGATCAAACCGCTCAAAACACGGCAACGAAACGACGCGGACGCCGTCACCGAGCTCTTTTGCCGCCGCCAGTGCGTGCTGCAGTTCGCTCCCGCACGACATAATGATCAGGTCGAGTTTGCCTTTCTCTTTTTTCGCGATGTAACCGCCGCGCAACGCTCCTTCGCGACGCAGGTTCACATCGATGTCGTTCAAGATCGGAACGGTCTGCCGCGTGAGTGCGAGCAATGTCGGTCCCTCGACTCGCTGCATCGCAGCGACAAATGCGCCTGCGGTTTCCTCCGGATCGGCCGGGCGGATAACGTCGATATTCGGCATCAAACGCACCGAACTAACGGTCTCCACGGGTTCATGTGTCGGACCGTCTTCGCCCACTCCGATCGAGTCGTGCGTAAAAATGTAAATGTTCGGCAGCTTCGCCAGCGCAGCCAGACGAATTGCGGCTCGGCAATAATCGGTGAACACCATGAATGTTGCGCCCGATGCGCGAAAGAGACCGTGATACGAGATACCGTTGAGGATCGCGCACATCCCGTGCTCGCGAATGCCAAACCGGATATTGCGGCCGCCGGGTGTATCCCGCGTGAAGTCCCCGCCGTCCTTGATATAATTCATGGTCGATCCGTACAGATCGGCGCTGCCGCCAATCAACAACGGCATTGCTTGCGCGATCGGCTGCAACACTTCGCCACCGGCTTTGCGCGTGGCCAGTTTCGCATCCTTCGGAAAGTCTGGAATTTTCTCTAAAAGATTGGCTGGAACTTTTCGCGCGAAACCGTCATCGAGCACTTGCGCTTTATCAGGATTTTTCTTGCGCCATGCCCCATACGTCTCTTCCCAGCGATTGTAGTCCGCGAGCAGTTTCTTCTTGTGCTGGGCAAAATAGTCGTACACGTCCTTCGACACGAAGTAATGTTCGTCGGGCAACCCGAGCGCTTTCCGCGCGGCATCGACAAATTTTGCGCCCGCTTCGCCGTGCGCCTTGTATGTCCCTTCGACTTCGGGGATGCCTTTGCCGATGAGGGTGTGCGCGATGATGAACTGCGGTTTGCCGTTGTCGCGCCGCTTTGCCACATTGAATGCGTCGAGAAACTGCTGCATGTCCTGTCCCTCGATTTCCTGGACGTCGAAGCCATAAGCCTGCATGCGTTTGCCCGTATCCTCGCTTTGCGTCTCTTTTGCCGCGGCGTCGAGTGTGACCGCGTTCGAGTCGTAGATGAAGATCAGGTTGTCGAGGCCCCAGTGCGCAGCCAACGCGCACGCCTCAGAAGCTACTCCCTCCTGCATGTCGCCGTCGCTGCACAAACAGACCACGTGCTGATCAAAAATTTTGTGCTCGTCCGTGTTGAAACGCGCCGCTGCCATTTTTGTCGCCACGGAAATGCCAACTGAGTTGCCCACGCCCTGACCGAGCGGTCCCGTGGTGCATTCCAGTCCGGGCGTGTCGCCAAATTCCGGATGTCCCGGCGTTTTGGAATGCAACTGCCGGAACCGTTTGATTTCTGACATCGGCAAATCGTAGCCGCTCATATGCAGCCACGCGTAAAGAAACATGCTGCCGTGGCCGCCCGAGAGAACAAAGATGTCGCGGTTGATCCAGCGCGGCTGGTCCGGATTATATTTCAGCGCGTGACCGAAGAGCACTGCACCGATTTCCGCGCAGCCGAGTGGAAGCCCAAGATGTCCCGATTGCGACGCCTGCACGGCGTCCATGCACAAACCACGCGCCTGGTTTGCAGCTTTCGAAAGAATTTCAATGTTCAAACTCATACACGTTTTATAAACGCGGCACCGTCAAATTGAAAACGGCGAAATTCGCGCCTGTGCCTTTTCGCAAAATCGATGGCGCGGTAAATCGTTAAATCGCAAAATCCGGCGTAACGGTGTAACGGTTTGAAGTTGTAACTGAGCGAAGCCATGAATCATACGACTCTTCTTCAGATCGCTGAAAAGCTCGAACGTCTCGCGGGGCGGCTGCCCTCCAAAATTCAAAAGGCAGTTCTCAGCGAGCTTACACCGCTCAAGGAATTGTTTCTCCAACAGCGGCCACCGCGGTTCCTCTTAATCGGATCGAGCACAATTCCGACGCCCCGAATCCTCAACGCACTTTTTTCGCCCGATGCACATGAGCAAATGAATGTCGCGGTGATGCCGGTGCATCGGTGGGTCGACTGGGACATATCAGGCCATGGAACGATTTCAGTCCTCGATGCGCGTGATGCAGACGCCTCCGCCGCTGCTCAGGTGGAGGACGACCTCAAACGTCAGCCTCCCGACATCGTTTTCGTTTTCGATGATGGGGAACCGAAAATCGAGAAAGCATCCGACCATAACTCCACCGAGTTGGCCCTGCGTGTACAACATGATTTCGGCGGCAGCTTCGGCGGCGCCAAAGTCATCGGCATCGCGTTTGGATCGAACATGCGCGCTGCGCAATTCGAAGAAGCGCTCAAGGCGCAGCCGGCGCTGCGAGGTCGTTTGCTGAAGGTCATCGTGTTCAGCGACGTGCATGACGCTGAAACGCGCGCTTTGTTGTCGCTTCTCGCACGCGAACTGCCAAACCAATCGAAGATCGAAATCATTCGAATTTCGCGGGACCGCGAAGCGCAGCAGCACGTGGCCCAGCTGTTGATCAAATCGACTACCGCGATTTGCACCGCGATCGGTGCGCAACCCATCCCGCTGGCGGACTTGCCGATTTTGACCTCACTCCAGGTGATGATGGTCTCCGGAATCATGTACGTCAGTGGTCGGGAACGAAGCTTGCGTGCGGCAGCCGAATTCATCACCGCCCTCGGCGCAAACGTCGGCGCAGGAATGCTTCTACGCGAAGGTGCGCGTGCGATCCTGAAGTTTTTCCCCGGTTGGGGCAATATCGTCTGCGGCATGGTCGCAGGCGCCGGCACGTACGCAATTGGTCGCGCCGCCACCGCGTTTTTTATCGGTGGCATGTCACTCAAAGATGCGCGACGAAAATATCTCGCTGATCGCAAGAAGGCTCAGCAGAAGCGGCATTGGTTAGATGGCTCGGTGAGGGCCTCCAGGTCCATCGAATAACTTGTGAATAACTTCCCGGCTCCCTTGTATTTTGTTCACACACTTGTGTGAACAGAGATATCAATTCCCAAGGCTACATTGTGCGGCGCGCAAGGTTCTCATGAAGTTGTCGGACATACGAACCGCGCTTCGAGAACTCCGCCTCTCGCCAGCCAAAACGCTCGGGCAAAATTTTCTGCACGACCAAAATCTTGCTCGCTGGATTGTCGATCAGGCGCAGATCACTGCAGATGATTATGTTGTCGAGATTGGACCCGGACTCGGCGCGCTGACCTGCTTTGTTCTTGAGAAAGGCGCGCGCGTTCTTGCGATCGAAAAGGACACGCGATTGGCCAATTTTTTGCGCGCGCGTTTCACCCATCGACGGTTTGAAGTGCTCAACATCGACGCGCTGAAATTCGATCCGCGCTCTCTATTTGCGCATCGCCGCGTGAAACTCGTAGGTAATCTTCCTTACAATATTTCGAGCGCATTGCTATTAAAATTCCTGGAACCGCCAAGTGCTATCTCATTGGGGCTGTTCACATTACAAAAGGAGATGGCGATGCGCCTTTCAGCGTCACCATCTACTCATGACTACGGGGCGTTGACGTTGCGCGTGCAACTCCATCAGCGCGTAAAATATTTGCGGACTATTCATGCCACTGTTTTCTTTCCACGACCTGAAGTCGATTCCGCAGTGGTGCGACTCCTGCCACGCGACGCGCTCGAGTTGCCTCAGCGCGATGATCAGTTGCTGTTGAAATTGATCCGAGCGGGGTTTTCTCAGCGAAGAAAACAGTCGAGAAAATTGCTACGAGAATACGTGAGTGACTGGGACACGGCCTCCCGCCATCTGAACATCGATCCAAACGTTCGCGCGGAAGAGCTATCATTGCTGCAATGGATTGCTCTGGCGAATTTCATCGCGCCGCCGCCATCCCCTGACGCACGTCTGGCACAGAACGAGCAGTTTCCAGTCGTCGATAAAAATGATCGAATACTGCGACACGCAAGCCGCTCCGAAGTGCATGGGAATAACTTGCGGCATCGGGCCGTTCACATCCTGATATTCAACCAAGCGGGCGAAGTTTATTTGCAGCAACGCTCGCGTTGGAAAGATCGGCATCCTTTAAAATGGGACTCAAGCGCTGCAGGGCATGTCGCGGACGGGGAACGTTACGACGATACAGCGCAACGGGAATTGAACGAGGAACTCGGTGTGAGGGTTGCTCTTCAGAAAATTGCAAAACTCCCAGCTTCGCAATACACCGATCAGGAGTTTATCTGGGTTTATCGCGGCAGCATTTCGGGCGATCTCGTACCGAACAAGTCTGAAATCGAGCAAGGCGCGTTTTTGCCACCAAGTGTTATTGACGGCTGGACTTCGTCACGACCGGAAGATTTCGCGCCGGGATTTTTAGAGTGCTGGGAAGCTTATCGGCGGAAAACGCAGCCCGGCAGCTCCTAGCGTAGCGTGCGCTGTTCTGAGCGCATTGCTTTGAGCCGCGGAAAATCCGCTGAGGATAGCGGACACTACAGCATCAAGGTTGTGCGTGAGCACCGCTGCTGCGGTTCAGCGTTTCTGGCGGCGGAAGGTTCCAAGAGCGCCATTTCCTGTCGTATTCGACTGCTGGCAACAATGCGTAACATGGATGGCCTTTCACTCGCAGCCAGGTAATCATCTTTACCAAATTCTCCTTCGCCATCGTTGTGCAGCCTGTGGTTGGCCGATTCACGCCGCGCCGAATATGAAAGAAAATTGCGCTCCCTGCGCCAGGCACGGGCGGATCGGAATTGTGCCTGATCTCAACCAGCCAATGGTAGGCGAAGTCACCCGAACGCATTTTTTCATGCGTGTAATTATCTGGCGGATTCTTCGGATCAATCACGATGTGCCGATTGTAATTGGGTGAGCGTGGATCATCGCTCCAAACGTCTGCTTCAGTGACTTGATGATATAGATAGTCACCGCCCGGAGGCAGTTGCCGATCGTATCCAAAGACCTGGCCAATTTCGAAAATTCCGGCAGGCGCGCGGCCATCTCGCTCCTGTTTTCGAAGACCCGACTCGTTTTGCCCCGCCACACCGGTGCCCCAGGCTAGACCGTTCTTTCCAAACAGCACCGGAAAAGGTCCAGCCACAGTAGTCCACTGTCCGTCGCGTGGTCGCTCAAACAGTCGCAGCTCCCCACTCATCGAGTTCCAAGTCGGCGCGACTCCGAAAATCAGCTGCGTGCAATTATCGGGAACGCCCTCGGCCCAAACGTTGGCACCTAGCAACAAACAAATCACGACAGTGCGCAGGATCCACATAGGCTTCTACAAGGAAGTCATTTTCGTCGGTTCGCCAGTTGTTTCACATCCACGGCAACGACGTGGAGCGATTTTTTTGTAGGCTGCATCAGATCGAGCCCAAACCCAGGCTCCCGGATGGAAGCCAACCTCTATCGCTTATGAAGACATTATTCTCACTCGGAGCCATGAACATCATTCTGGGTTTGGCCGTGGCTTCCACATTCGCCCAAACCCAGACCACAACTACCAGCAGCACCACTTACATCCAAGCCACCAAGCTCGTCGGCACGAAAGTGAAATCGTCCCAGGGAGAAGAAATCGGTACGGTCAAAGACGTCGTGCTCGACCGCAATACCGGCTGCCTGGCCTATACGGTTCTCTCGACGGGCGGAGGCGGCGCGGGCGTTACAGGCGGTGGCAAAATGGTTGCAGTTCCCTGGGCGGTGTATTCTCCAACATCAAATATTAGCGAGCTCACGGTAACCGTGGATCGGGAGCGGATCTATAACGCGCCTGTGTTCGATTATGCTAGGATCGAAGAATATTCCAGGCCGGAGTACATTACGAATGTCTATAGCTATTACGGCGTAAGTGCGGGCGCGGCAGTTGGTGTTGGCGTTTCTGGCTCTACTACAACAACCGGCGCCACCACAACAACGGGTGCAACAACAGGCGCGGCAAGAGCGGGTGCAACAACGAGTCCGGGCGCGTCGACGTCACCTGCAGAAAGCGCATCGCCTGCCGCTACAAAATCGCCGACGGAAACAGCTTCGCCGACGGGCAGAGGATCGCCAACTCCCCATGCAACACGGGCGCGAAGTCCACACGCGACCCCGGGGGCCAAGCCACACGCTACAGCTTCGCCACCGACCAGAGGAGGCGCGGGGGGCACGCCCGAGACAAGACCCCAGGGTCGCCGCGGGATGGCTGGATCCGTACCTGAATCGCAGCATTCACCATCAGGCGGGGTTAGCCCCAGCGAAAAGGCAAAGACAGGCGGTACCCCGCCACATCGCGAGCGAGCAGGAAAGCACGAAGCGACAACGCCGTCAGAGAAGCCCGAGGGACAGGAATAAGGAATCCAAGTTTGGGCCTCAATTGAGAGAAATCAGTCTGAGTCGACGCTTTGGCAGGTCTCTGGGGTGATCGATTCGGAATTCACGCGGCGCTTCGGCTTTCTACCGCGGCTGTATCCGCCGGAAGATATTTCATGCCGACGAACCACAGCACACCAGCGACCAACATCATCGCTGTTACAGCAAGGAAGGCGATCTCCATGTTCGTATGGTCGGCTATTGCCCCAATAAGAGGCGGAGCCATTGCGTCACCCAGCGCGTGAATAATCAAAATATTGAGCGCAAAGGCCATAGATCGCACGGATGGACGGGTCACATTAGCCAGCGCCGTATTTGATGGACCTGTGTTAAAAAAGAGAAAGAACAATGCTACAAACATCAGTACCCACGCCAGGGGAAATGGTGTCAAAACCACCGCCGCGGAGAACGGAAACGCGATCATGACTCCAATTCCCGACACCAAAAAATAGGCGCCGGCAAAACGTTTGCGCAGCAAGTCGCCCACGATTCCGCCTAGGAGCGTCGCCGTCAGGCCGGCAAAAACCAGCATCCCGCCGAATATGATGCGACTGTTCGGTGGCAACCCGCGATACTGCAAATATCCCGGCATCCAGAACGAAAGCCCACCCATGGCAAAAGTGAGCGCAGTCATCGCCAGTGTGTTCCAGACGTAGGACCTGATTCGGATCAAGCGGGCGTAATCACGCAGCGTTGCGCGACGTTTTGCTTCCAGCGTTTTCACTTCGTCGCGCGGATCGCGTCGAAAAAAACAAGCAAGGCCAAGGAGCACTCCCGGCGGCGCAACAGCAAAGAAGGCCGTCTGCCAACCCCAATGTGAAGTGGCAAAGCCGCCAATGGCATAGCCAAGCGCGCTGCCAACCGGAATGGCGACGTAAAAATACGACAGCACGCGACCACGGAATTCCAGTGGAAATAAATCGGAAATAATAGTTGGAGCAGCAGGGCCGTAGCCGCCTTCGCCGACGCCGACAAGGAGTCGCATCGCGAACAACAAAACAAAAGTCCCGGCGATCCCTGATGCCGCAGTCGCACCACTCCAGAGAAGCACGCTTGTGCCAATGATGATCCACCGCGATGCCCGATCAGCAAGCCAGCCGAAAATCGGCGCCGCTATCATGTAACTAACGAGAAAAGCGGTGCCGAGGAGACCCGTCAGCGCGTGCGCGTTCGGATCACTCGGCGCGAAGAAATGCGCTCGAATTTCCGGTTCGACTGCTGAGAGAACATAGCGATCGATGTAATTGAAAAGATTAATCGCAAGGAGGAGTACCAATGCCGTGCGGCCGCCGGGTGCAGGACGCGCATTTGTTTGCATCGACAATTCCCGATTGCAGTTTGCCTGACGCCGATTGTAAATCATAAACGATGCTTTCGAAATCTGCCGCTGAACGTGTGCTCTACGCCATTGGCCGCCCACTCGTGCGCACTTTTTATAGAGTCAGCGCGGTCGGCCTCGACAACCTGCCTGACGGCGGATTTCTTCTTGTGCCGAATCATATCAGTTGGGTGGACGCGCTCGTGCTGCAGCTCGCTTGTCCGCGCCCGATCCGTTACGTCATCGACCAGGAGTATTATCATAAACCGGTTCTGCACCCGATTTTGCGCGCGCTGGGCTGCATCCCGATCAATATCCGTCATTCGCATGCTGCGGTTCGCGCTGCTGCTGAAAAGGTCGGCGAAGGCGAGATCGTATGTGTTTTTCCTGAAGGCCAACTGGAACGCAGAGGCGTTCTTTTGCGACTTCAACGCGGTTATGAATTAATCGCGCGGCATTCGAAGGCGCAGGTTGTTCCGGTTTGGCTTGATCAGCTCTGGGGATCGATCTTTTCATTCCAAGGTGGAAGATTTTTCACCAAATTTCCGAAGCGATTCCCCTACCATGTGACGGTCGCCTTCGGTAAGCCGCTGACAGCCGAAGATGCTGATAGTGCGACCGTGCGCGAAGAATTGCTCAAGCTTGGCGAATTCTGTTTCAGCCGCCGGCCATCATTGGATCGCCATTTGGCAGAAGAATGCGTGCGCGGTTTGAAGCGGAGATCCTTCGCGACGGCAGTCATTGACGGAATCGATCACAGCGAACTCAGCCGGGCGAAATTGCTCGGCGCCGCTGCGGCGCTAAGTCGCCATCTTCGGAAAGAATTTGCCGACGAGCGAATCGCGATCGTTTTGCCAGCCAGCAAAGGATCGATGCTCGCGAACCTCGCCGTGACCATGGCAAACAAAGTTCCTGTTGATCTTAATTTCACCATCGGGCGCGCGGCGAATGAATCCTGTTGCAAGCGCGCGAACTTGCGGGTCGCAATTTCAGCGACGCCATTCATCGAACGAATCAAGGATTTTCCATGGCCAGAAACAATTTTGAAACTGGACGAACTCCTGCCGCGTATGAAACGCCAGATCGTTTTCTGGTGGATAATGTCGCTGCTGCTGCCCGCGCGTTTGCTTTTGTGCCTTTTACAGATTCCGAAACAGGGCGGGCACGCTGAGGCGGTCTTACTCTTTACCAGCGGAACCACCGGGGAACCGAAAGGCGTTGTCGTTAGTCACCGCAACGTTGTCGGAAATGTCTCGCAGTTTCGGGCACTGCTCGACGCAAGAAAGACCGATGCCATCCTCGCGTCGCTGCCGTTCTTTCACACGTTCGGGTCAACGGTCACACTTTGGTATCCACTTATCGAAGGTGTGCGCATTGTCACATATCCGAATCCACTCGACGCGGCACACTGCTCGGCGCTGATCGAACGCTATAAGCTTACCTTTCTGCTTCTGACGCCCACGTTCCTGCGCCTGTATTTGCGCAAAGCCGAGCCGGAGCACCTCCGAAGTTTGCGCCTCATTATCACCGGCGCCGAAAAGTTGCCTCTCGATCTGGCCGGCCATTTTGAAAAACGCTTTCAGAAGAAAGTCTTCGAAGGCTACGGGCTCACTGAGACTGCGCCAGTGGTCAGCGTCAATTTGCCAGATCCGGAACCGAAAAGGCCCGGCGAACACGTGCAACCATCGAGCCGCTTGGGATCTGTTGGCAGATTGGCGCCGGGGATCGCCGCTGAAATCCGCGAGCCGGAAACGAATCGCAAACTGTCGCTGTATGAAGCCGGCATGCTTTGGCTGCGCGGGCCAAATATATTCGAAGGATATCTGCACGACCCGAAACGAACAGCGGAAGTGCTGAGCGACAGCTGGTTGAAGACGGGCGACATAGGTCGCTTTGATGAAGACGGATTTCTCTACATCGAAGGCCGCCTGTCGCGTTTTTCAAAAATCGGGGGCGAAATGGTGCCGCACGAAGCCATTGAACAAAAAATTATTGATCTGCTGCAGTTCTCAGGCAGAGACGAACGCCCCCTCGCCATTGTCGGCGTGCAGGATGAAGCAAAAGGTGAAGCACTCGTGCTGCTCAGCGCAGTCGATATCGACCTTGCTGATTTGCGCAAAAAACTTCAGGAAGCAGGTGTTCCAAACTTGTGGATTCCAAAACAGGTCCACCGCGTTGAAGCAATTCCAGTTCTCGCTTCCGGGAAACTGGACCTGAAGAAATGCAACGAAGTCGCAGCGGAGGGATAGGCCGCGTCGCTCCTGCGCGCGCCGTGTGATGCCCGACGAGGAATCAAATCACGGGCGAGCGGCCGAATCTTCTTCCTTGACTCGCCACGGTGAAATTCTGCCAAAGAGATCGCGCGTCGCGCCTGCGATGTCCTCTGCTTTCGACACACCGCTGTCGATGAGCGCGCGCCCGGTGCTGGCCCAAATTTTCCTCACAACCAGCGCGCCGTTCTCGCGCACAATCCGGCCAAGATGCTGAACGGCCGCAGCCATAGCCGACTTGCGGATCAGCTCCGGCGAGCATTGTGACGTGAGTTCGCAGTATCGTCGCGCGACTTCGCCCACGCGGAGCGTGAGGAACGCGTTGGCGGCACCATTGGAAACACATTTTACAAGCAGAGCTGAGATGCCGCTCAATCCTGGAATCCCGCCTTTGAGTGCCGGTACGACAGACACCGCAAGCGGCGCAACCATTTCTCCGAGGTCCAGCGATTCGAGACCGCTCGCAACGAAAGCTGTGCCCGCAACGTTCGCATATAGCCGTGCCAATTCGCGAGGAGAGGGACGCTGGACGTAAATCCGTGCGACCCGCGCGACCATTTGAATTTGAATGAAGAGGACGATGAGACCATCGAGCCGTCCATTTTGCATCAGCGCGGTGCTGAGAAACACAGTGCTTGCTGTCCTGCGAACGACTGAATCCGCCTGCGCTGACAAATGTCCGATTGCATTCTGAATCTCATCTTCGGTCACTAGAGACATATCTCGTGTCCGCGGATTTGCGGCCAGTCGCATCCGAAGAGCCTGCAAATAAGCGTCGTACTTCGGGCCGGAATCCGCGTCCGGCGGGACAAGTGCAGCGGGAAGTCTCGCGTATGCAATGGCGCAATAGAGCGCCAAAAATCCAGCCGCAGCGCAAATACTCCAGAAGACGATCGTTCCAGCGATGGGATGGATTCTGTCGGCCAGCGAGATCAAACTCGTGACGCCTGCGATTATTAGCGACACCAGACAGACCGTTACCAGTACCATCAGGCTGATGATCAACTTCCGAGCACTCGTATTCTGTACTGCAGCATCGGCTTTCATAGAGTCGTTAATACTGTGCACTCAGTACAGCGGGCTTCAATCGAAAGCAGCAGAGCACAAGTGTTGAGGGTTTGGAATTCAGCGTTCAGTTTGCTGTTATGAAAGACAAGTTCATCGTGATTTCTTCAGCCGGTCCCAATCGCCACCCGTCAAAGGGAACGCGTGAGCAGCCACTATGGGACGAACACGCAACCTTTATCGATAAACTCGTTGATGAAGGTTTCATTTTCATGGGCGGCCCTCTGGTCAATGAAGCCGGACTGCCGCATGGCGCGCTCTTGATCGTCAACCGCCGAAGATGAAAACGAAGTGAGAGAAAAACTGAAGAACGATCCCTGGTTCACGCACGGCATTCTGAAACTGGAGAACGTGAAGCGCTGGCAGATCTTTATTGATGCGAGGAAGTAGGTAACGCTCGCCTATGTGGCACCGCAAACTTTCCAATTCGCACGACATTTGATCGCGAGCGAACGTGATCTCATGCACTTCAATCGATGGACTCTCCGGTTTTTGAGCTTAACCGCGCTCGGAGTCCTGTCCGTCTGCACAACGAGCGCTGACGAAAAACCAATGATGCGGGCGGTGGTCGCGCACGAATATGGTGCGCCTGAAGTGCTCAAGCTTGAGCAGGTGCCGCGACCCGAACCGAAAGAAGATGAAGCGCTCGTGCGCGTGATCGCGAGCGGCGTTAACCCGGCCGATCCGCTCACGCTCAGCGGCAAATACGCGAAGGAATTCGGAACCCATCTGCCGCTGATCCCCGGCTATGACATCGCCGGCATCGTGGAGAAAACAGGCGCACAGATCACGAAAATCAAAGTCGGCGACGCGGTCTACGGTTATCCGACTTTTGGCGGCGGTTGGGCAGATTACGTGACAGTGAAAGAATGGGAAGTGGCTCGCAAACCAAAGTCTCTCGGCTTTGTGGAAGCCGCGGCCGTCCCGATGGGCGCCTTGACTGCGTGGCAGGCGTTAGTGGACGTGGCGAAACTTCAGCCCGGGCAAACCAGTCTCGTCCACGGCGGCTCCGGTGGCGTTGGCATCTTTGCAATTCAAATCGCGAAAGCGCGCGGTGCGCGCGTAATTGCCACGGCCTCGACAGCAAACCAGGATCTCTTAAAGCAGCTTGGCGCGGACGTGGCAGTTGATTACACCAAAACGAAATTTGAAGATGTCGCGAAGGACGTGGACGCGGTACTTGATCCGGTGGGCAAGGAAACGCTTGCTCGTTCGTACGCTGTGGTGAAGCAAGGCGGAATCGTCATGTCACTGGTCGCCCTTCCCGATCGCGCTGAACTCAAGAAACATGGCATTCACGGAGCAGCAATCTCAGTTCATCCCGATGCAGAAGACCTGACCGAGATCGCCCAACTCATTGACTCTGGAAAACTTAAGCCCGTAGTCACGCAGGTCTTATCGCTGAATGATGCAATCCGCGCACAACAACAAGCCGCCACCCACCATACGCGTGGCAAGGTCATGCTCCGAATTACAGACGAGCCGAAAGGTTGAAGGTTCGGGCTTCGGCTTGTTCCTGATGGCACAGCTACAACACTTCCTGGCGAACTTTCTCGTCGATCGCCAGGTAATCCTTCCGCGGCGGACTAAACGTATCGAGCACGCGCGTCGCTGAGAGCGTTTCCACGCCATGGGGAACATTGCTCGCGAGGTAAAAAGAATCGCCAGTTGAAAGCTCATGGGGCACGCCATCAACGATCAATCGCATTTTGCCTTCGAGAATGTGAACGATTTGTTCCTGCGAATGCGAATGCTCTGGCATACGACTCCCCGCCGCCAACGTGGCAAGCATCTCATACATCGTCTCGCCATGGGCAACCGTCCGGCGAGTAATGCCAGGACAAATTTCAATCGTCGGATTCTCTTGTTTCATTTTGCACCTTACGCCGAGCATTTGTGGCGTCGTCAGATTTTTGCATCCGACGTCACTTGTCACTTGCCAGTCGAAACGGATCACTGGCAAAATGCGGCCATGAAAAACCTCACCTCATTTATCACAATTCTAATCGCGACGTTGATCGCGATACCCTCATTTGCCCAAACCCCCGCTACGTCGCCCGCGACTGCATCGGGTACGAGCGCGGCCCAACCAGCAACTGCAACAGGCCAGCCGAATCCGCAGGAGATGATGAAGCAGATGATGGAGAAGTCGAAGCTCAATGAGAACCATAAGCTTCTCTCGAGCCTCGACGGCAACTGGAATTTCGCCATCAAAATGTGGATGAATCCCGATCCGAACGCGCCGCCCCAGGAATCCAAAGGCACCGCCACTCGCAAGAGCATCATGGGCGGCCGTTACGTGATGATGGATGTGACCGGCAAGATGCAGATGCCAGGTGAAGACGGCAAAATGAAAGATATGCAATTCAAAGGCATGGGCTTGGAAGGCTACGACAACGTAAAGCAAAAGTTCGTTGCCTCATGGGTCGACAACATGGGCACTGGAATTGAGTTCTCCGAAGGCACCTACGATCCGGCTACCAAGAGTTTCACTTACACAATGGAGATGGAGCCCCTCCCGGGAATGAAGTCGCAAGTGCGCGAAGTAATTAAGATCGCCGACAACAACCACATGATGCTCGACTGGTACGAAACGCACGGCGGCCAGGAAAAGAAGACGATGGAGATCGCCTACACACGCGCAGGTAAGAAATAGCCGGTTGTAGAGGCGGCTGTGTCAGCCGCAGATTTTAGTCGCGGCCGTGCCGGCCGCGAAGCGACTTACCGTCACGCGCTATGCGCTTCGCTTCTTTTGAATTTGTCTCGTGATTAGAAAATGCGCGACGAAACCGAGCAGAAACGCGACGAGACCGATCCACGGATTCAAAGTCACTGCGATCAATAACTCAGCGACACCGAACAACCAGACAAAGCTCTCTCCGGCGAAGGCCTGGCCCCAGTCGGGCTGGAGATTTCCAGAGGGAACGCGCGGCCTCAACGCAGGTCAGAAACGTGGCACCGCTCGGCAATACACGCGATACGACTCACCCTGAGTTTTCAGCAGCGATTCTTCTTCACGAAAAATTAGCCGATAAACAAAAATCCAGTTCGCCAACAGCAAGAAAACAAATCCTGATCGGCTCGCCAGAACGCTGATTCCAGCCGCCATTGGGAGATTGGCGAGATAAAGAGGATTGCGCGTGTAACGAAAAGGTCCGTCAGCCACGAGCGCTTCGGAATGTTGAGCAGTGTCGTGCACAACTTCCGTGCGCAAATAAGCCGTCCCCCATGTCCGCAACGCGGCGCTCAGAAACATGAACAACGCGCCAGTCGCGATCACGATTCGCGCGAACGCTGCGGCATCCCAGCTGCCGCGCGTTATCGATGGCGCAATCAAATGGCGAAGTGCGACGATGAACGAAGTGTGATCAAAAACGGAAAGCAGAAATCCTACCAAATAAATCGCGCTGATGATCCAGAACCTTTTTTCGAACTCGAACCTACTCGCGCGCACGCTTGCATTTGTAACGGCGGCTGCCGTCAGCTGCAATCCTGTGACCAACGGTTTGGTGGCGAGCAGGTCGCGCCCTTTCAGTCCGATGAAACAACGAATCGATTGCCTTCGCTGTCCTTGAACATCGCGTAAGTCCCCCAAGGCTGTTTTTGCGGCGGACCTTCAAATTCGATGCCGCGCTTCTTCAATTCCTCGTACGTTTTGTCGATGTCGTCGCACGTGTACGACATATTCATGAACGAGCCGATCCGTATCTCATCTCCCTCCGGCGTGAATAACACCACGCGCGTCTCCGCTTTCGGAATTCGCAGTTCAATCCAGCGCTGTTTTTCGTCGAACGGTTGATCCGTGATGATCGTGAACCCGAGTTTGTCGGTGTAAAAATCCAGCGCGCGGTTCTGATCGCGCACCGGAATGCTGACGAATTTAATTTGTTTGATCATGATGCCTCGAACCTAAGTGGATTGCAGACGTCTCGTCCACAGCTGATAACGGTTGCCACCAAAAAATGCTGTCCTTTTATCGGTACAGCTCCAGATTTACTTCTTAATTCTTACTTCTTCCTTTTCTTGTGCCTCGCTTCAAAGGAACCATTCCCATTGACGACTACGTCCTCGACGTGCT
>Ga0209160_1000534_pt1 | contig 31300 bp, 28 predicted proteins | sample GraSoiAngelo_153_FD_186167 | JGI IMG/M metagenome (GOLD analysis project Ga0209160, IMG submission 186167) | Grasslands soil microbial communities from the Angelo Coastal Reserve, California, USA - 14_1009_12_40cm (SPAdes) (version 2) | ecosystem: Environmental > Terrestrial > Soil > Grasslands ...
CGCTAAAAAGCCGGAGCCGATCCTGCCTACTCTCCGCGAACTCATCGCCGACGGCCGCGTCCACGTCTTCGACGGGGCGATGGGGACGATGCTGTACGCCAAGGGCTTCTTCCTCAACGTCTGCTATGACGAGCTGAGCGTGAAGCAGCCGCGCCTCGTGCGCGAGGTGCACGAGGAGTACGTCCGCGCCGGCGCCGAGATCCTCGAGACCAACACCTTCGGCGCCAACCCACTGAAGCTCGCCAGCTTCGGGCTGGCCGACGACACCGAGAAAATCAACCGCGCCGGCGCCGAGCTGGCGCGCGGGGCGGCGGGAGCCCGGGCCAGCGTCGTCGGGGCGATCGGCCCGCTCGGCATCCGCATCGAGCCGTTCGGCCCGACCTCGCAAGGGGAGGCGGAGGCCCTGTTCGCGCGCCAGGCGCGGGGGCTGCTGGCCGGCGGCGTGGACGGCTTCATCCTCGAGACGTTCAGCGACTTGAGTGAAATTCACGCGGCGCTGCGCGCGGTGCGCTCCGCCGGCGACCTCCCCGTCGTCTGCCAGATGACCATCGGCACCGACGGCCTCACCTACTACGGCACCGACCCGGAGACGTTCACCAAGGAGCTGACGGCGTGGGGCGCCGACGTCATCGGCGTGAACTGCTCCGTGGGCCCGGCGGGCGTGCTCGAGGCCGTCGAGCGGATGGTCAAAGTCACCGACCGTCCGATCTCGGGTCAGCCCAACGCCGGGCTGCCGCGTGACGTGGGGGACCGGAAGATCTACCTTGCGAGCCCGGAGTACATGGCCAGCTATGCGCGCCGCATGATCGAGGCGGGGGCGCGGTTCGTGGGGGGCTGCTGCGGCTCGACGCCGGAGCACATCAAGAAGATCCGCGACTACGTCGCGAGCGTGGTGCCGCGGCAGGCGAGCGTGGTGGTGCCCCGCGCGCAGGTGCAGGCGCCGGCGGGGGTCACGCCCGCGCCGCTCGTCGCGAAGTCGCGCTGGGGTGCGAAGCTCGCCCGCGGCGAGCTGGTCACGAGCGTCGAGATCGTTCCCCCTAAGGGCGTGGATCCCGCGCCGATGCTGGCGCAGAGCCGGGCGCTCAAGGCCGCGGGGGTCGACGCGGTGAACGTCCCCGACGGCCCGCGCGCCCAGAGCCGCATGGGGGTGCTGCCCTCGGCGATCATGATCGAGCGCGAGGTGGAGATCGAGACGGTGATCCATTACTGCTGCCGGGACCGCAACCTGCTCGGCATGCTGTCGGACATCATCGGCGCGCACGCCGCGGGGCTGCGCAACATCCTCATCATCACGGGAGACCCGCCCAAGATGGGCCCCTACCCGGAGGCGACGGCGGTCTTCGACATCGACTCGATCGGGCTCACGAACCTCGTGTACCGGCTCAACCAGGGGCTCGATCCGGGGAACAATCCGATCGGCGGCGCCACGAAGTGGGTCATCGGGGTGGGGGTCAACCCCGGCGCGATCGATCTCGACCGCGAGCTGTCGCGCTTCGCCTGGAAGGTCGACGCGGGCGCCGAGTTCGCGGTAACGCAGCCGGTGTTCGACCAGCGGCAGCTGGAGGCGTTCCTGAAGCGCGTGGAGCAGTTCCGCATCCCGATCGTGGCGGGGATCTGGCCGCTGGTCTCCCTGCGCAACGCCGAATTTCTGGCGAATGAAGTGCCGGGGGTCAACGTGCCGGACGAAGTGCTGCAGCGGATGCGCAAGGCAACTGACAAAGGAAAGGAAGCGGCGCTGGCCGAGGGGGTCGCGATCGCGCGGGAGATGTTCGCGCGCGTGAAGGCCGTCGTGCAAGGCGTGCAGGTGAGCGCGCCGTTCGGCAAGGTGGACGTCGCGCTGGAGGTGTTCCGAACCTGACTGCGTGAGGAGAGGGGACTGGGGTCGTGACTGGGGGTCGTTGAGCTCTGGTGTTCCCCGTCCCCTGAAGGGGCGGCTCGGCGCAATCGGGCGTCCTCTAAGGACGCGTGCCTCCGCCGAGCCGGGGCTTCAGCCCACGGGGGACACGGGCATGGGGAGCCGTATCCGTTCCGAGTGCCGTAACGCCTGCTGTCGCACGTATTGAACTGCGCTCCACACCTGCTTGATGCCCAGCGATCGCAAGTCGTAACCCTGAGCCCAGCGCAGCGGCTCGTGACCGGCGATCCCATCGCGATTCGCAATCCGGGCGCTGGCGCCCTTGAGACCCTGTACCAGCCGCGGGATATCGAAGGCGGCTGGTAGCTGCAAGACGAGGTGCACGTGGTCCTCCACGACTCCCATGGCTATGACACGAGCGTCGTGCCGTTTGGCTTCCGCGAGCAGGAACCGTCGCAGGAAGTCCGCCGTCGGCGGCTGGATCAAGGGGAGCCGGGCGAAGGTAGTCCAGGAGAGATGAGCGTAGAGGCGTACCGACACTCGAACCTCGTGATCCAACCTAACGAGGCTCGACAAACAAGAGGGGATCAAGAAAACGCGCAGAGCGGTCGAAAAACCCGCTCCCGGGTTCCCCGTCCCCTGAAGGGGCGGCTCGGCGCAATCAGGCGTCCTATAAGGACGCGTGCCTTGGCCGAGCCGGGGCTTCAGCCCACGGGGGACGACCGCCTTGGAGTCAAGTGTCCGAGTTGTCCAACGTGGAGTAGTTTAGAGCCGTCTCGGAGGAGCCAACGTGCGTCCGTCCTACATCGCTCGCTTATAGGTTTCCCGCCCATGGCCGCACCGGGCTCCGCCTCCTGGGTCGCGGGGATTCTCGCCCGCGACTTGAGGGCTCTGAGACGGGAAGTCGAAGCCTACGCCGACGAGCGCGACTTGTGGCGCCAGGCGCCCGGCGTCGTCAACCCCGGCGGCAACCTCGCGCTGCATTGCGCCGGCAACCTTCAGCACTTCATCGGCGGTGTACTCGGTGGCTCGGGCTACGTGCGCAACCGCGACGCCGAATTCGGCCAGCGCGAGGTGCCCCGGACCGAGCTGCTCGCGGACATCGACGCCGCCATCGCCGCCGTGCGGCGCGGGCTCGAACGGGTGAGCCCCCAGCAGTGGGAGGCGCAGTATCCGCTCCCCGTCGGCGGCGTGACGCTCACCACCGGCGAGTTCATGTTGCATCTCGCGGTGCACCTCGGGTACCACCTCGGCCAGGTGGATTACCACCGGCGGCTCGTCACGGGCGACGGCAAGACGGTCGGCGCGATGCCGCCAGCCGAGCTGTCCACCGCCCGCAAGACGCCCTGAAATCGGAGATCCCGATGACCGACCTGCCGCCCCTCACCCCCGGCGCCACGGCGATCCCGGCCCGGACCTCGGTGCCGCTCCTCGTCGCGTCGACGCTGTCCTGGATCTGGGCCGTCCTGTTGTTCTTGGTCGCGATCGCCCTCGGCATACCGTTCATCTCGATGGGGATGTATCAGGCCTTGATTCTTCCCATCATTTTCCTGATGCTCAGCGCCTTTTACGTCGTCGCCGGCGTCGGCATCCGGCGGCGCAAGAAGTGGGGCGCGATCGTCGGGATCGCGGTCGCGGCGCTGTACGCGGCGCTCGCGGCCCTCGGCCTGCTGGTGGGCCTGGCGGCTCCAGAAGCCCAACGCGGCACCACGACCACCCAGACCCTGCTCACGGGCCTGCTCGGCCTGGGCGTGAACGCCGCGATCATCGTGCTGGGACTCGTCCGCTGGCGTGAGCTGGAGTAGGGACGCAGGCGCAAGGCGGGCTGGCCGTCATGGCCTCTAACCCAGGGCACACGCCCGGGGTCAGGCACCTCCGGCCTCTGCCCGTCACCCTTCCACGAACCTCCTCCTTGTCACCCCGGGCTTACGCCCGGGGTCAGTAAACCTTGAGCGAGGGCGCGGGGATTCGATCCGGGTGCCGCTTGTGCTGCGAGGCGATGTACGCTGCGACCTGCGCGAGGTCACGCTTCGCGAGGGTGGCGGCGTAATAACCCCGAGCCCAACGCACCGCACCGGGCACTCGATCGTTTGCGAGATACGCGCTCACGGTCTTCGTCAGGCGAACGAAGTCGCTGAGCCGCGTATCGGGACGAAAACTCACCAGCAGATGCACGTGGTCGGCGAGGACGGCGCCCTTCAGAACCTGGATGCCGGTGCGGCGCCCCGCTCGGGCCGCCGCGAGACGCACGTCCTTTGCCGCCGCCTGATTCACGCAACCAATACGCTGATAAGTGTGCCACGTGACGTGGGCATACATCTGATACGCGTGGTGGGCAGACACGGGCGAGCTTGTTCGTACCTGTATTACTGACCCCGGGCGTAAGCCCGGGGTAAGCGACTCCTTACGGGAGACACGGACCCCGGGCGCCAGCCCGGGGAACGCCAAAGCGGGAGCAGACAACCTGTGCTCCCTGCCCTCACCGACCGACACCGAAAAACCGCACACATGACCGGATTCGTTCACCTTCCGGCGCAGGGCGGGGTTCTCACAGGTCTCCTTCTCGTCACCCCGGGCTTGCGCCCGGGGTTCGTCCGGCTCCCCCGAACCTCTTTCCCGTCACCCCAGGCTGGCGCTCGGGGCTCGTCAGGCAAACGCGAGGCGAAGCGGAGTGACCAAACTGTCGCTGCAGGGTACCTTACCGGTACCCGAGCGATTCGAGGATTCTGATGGCTAGATGCCTGACACTCGCCGCGGCGCTGCTCGCCGCCGCCCCGCTGGCCGCCCAGCAGCCCGCGTCGCCGCCGGCTCCCCCGGCGGCACCCGACCCCACGCCTCTCGCGGTCGGTACCGTCGCCCCCGACTTCACCCTCAGCGGCGCCACGCGCTATGGGGTGCTACGCAGCCCCGTCCAGCTCGCCGACTTCCGGGGCAAAACGGTGGTCCTCGCCTTCTTCTTCAAGGCTCGCACCAAGGGCTGAACCGTTCAAATGAACGCGTACCGTGATCAGTACGCGCAGCTGTTCCGGAACGGCCGCAACATCGTGCTCGTCGCCATCAGCGCGGACGTGGATACCGCGTTGTACTCCTGGGCGCGCGACGCCGAGTTCCCGTTCTTGTTCGCAAGCGACACCGGCTCGGTGGTGGGGAAGCGGTACGGGGCCTACCTGGGGAAGTACAAGCTGGACAACCGCACACTGTTCGTGATCGCGCCCGACGGGAAGATCAGCTACGTCGCCGCGCCGTTCCGCGAGATCGATCCGACGTCGTACACGGCGTTGGCTGCGGAGATCAACAAGGTCGCGGGGGACTCGACGACAGGGCGATGACGGCAAAGGCGGCCGGGGCGGCACGGGCGGCACGGGCGGCACGGGCGGCATGCCGCCGCTACCGCCTGTTGCCGCCCGTTATCGCTTTCTGCACCGCCCCTTCTACGTCCTGATCCTCACCGGCCCCCGTATATGCAACTTTGCCAGTGGCATCAAGCACCACGACATAGCTCGTGCTCGGCGCTTGGAACGCCCGCACCACCGCCCCGTCCGCGTCCCAGAGGAACGTGAACGGCATCGGGTGCAACACCAAGTGCCGTTGCACGCTGCCCCTGCTCTCGTTCACCGCCACCGCGACGACGAGAAACTCCACCTTGTCCCCGTAGCGCCGGTGCGCGGCCTCGATCCTGGGAAGCAGCGCCTTGCAGATCGGGCACCACGTCGCCCAGAACTCGAGCAGCACGGGCTTCCTGCCGATGTAACGCGCCAGGTCCACCGGCTTGCCGTCCAGGTCCTGCACGGTGACCGCCGGCGGCCTCGCGCCGACGGCGATGCCCAGCTCATCTTCCTGGGCCGCGAGCCGGCGCGGCTGGGCCGCGCCGCAGAGCAGCGCGAGGGCCAGAGCGCCTACTCCACCACGTCCCCACGCAGTTGGTCTCACAGCGCCTTCCCCACCTGAATGAGATAGTACTCCGCCACCCCGATCAGTACCACACCCGCCGCCCGCTTGATCCATGCCATCCACGGGCCCGCCCGCGGCAGCGACGTCGCGAGCCCGGAGAACACGCCGACGCCGACCAGCACCGCCGTCATGCCGAGCGAGAACACGAAGAGATAGACGAACCCGGCCACCGCGCTTTGCGTCGCCGCGACCCACGTCAGGACGACCGCGAACGCGGGCGCGCCGCACGGTGCCGCCACGATCCCCGACGTCGCGCCCAACAGGAACACCGCCGGGTAGGATCCTCCCGTGAGTCGCGCCGCCCACGCCACGAGCCGCTGCGGCGCCTGGATCGGAAACACGTCCAGCATCGCCAGGCCGAACAGCAGCAGCAGGTTCGCGACCGCGAAGCGGACCCAGGGATTCGCCGAGATCGTGCCGAACAACTGCCCGCTCGCTCCGGCGATGGCGCCGAGCAGCGCGTAGAACAGCGCCAGCCCGGCGACGTACGCGAGGGTGAGTCCCACCACGCGGCGGCGGGACCGTCCCGCTCCCTGCTCCCCGGTCCCCGAGATGATCCCCGCCGTGATCGGAATCATCGGGTAGATGCAGGGGGTGAGGCTCGTCGCCAGCCCCGCCCCGAACAGCGCCGCGACGGCGGCGACGGGGTGGTGCTGGAGCAGGTCGGTCAGGGAAGTCCCCTGGGCTGGCAGAGCGAGCATAACGTCGGCACAATGTAACCCATGATTCAACTCCGCCGGTTCCACTTCAGGGGCCCCGCGTGAGCCGCCGCACCGCCTTGCTCGCCGGCGCCACCGGCCTCATCGGCGGCCACGTCTTGCGTCTGCTCCTCGCCGACGACGCCTACCAGCGGGTGACCGCGGTCGGGCGCCGCGGGCTGCCGGTGACCAGCCCCAAGCTCCAGCAGCGCCTCGTGGACTTCGACCAGCTCGCCGACCTCGACGCCCCGAAGGTGGACGACGTGTTCTGCTGCCTCGGCACCACGATGAAGAAAGCCGGATCCCAGGAAGCGTTCCGCAAGGTTGACCTCGGGTACGTGACCGCGCTGGCGCGGCTGTGCGCGCGGCACGGCGCCAAACAGTTTCTCCTCGTCAGCGCCATCGGTGCGAACCCCGCGTCGCGCATCTTCTACAACCGCGTCAAGGGCGAGGCCGAGGCAGCGGTGCGGGCGGCGGGGTTCGCGGCGACGCAGGTCTTCCAACCGTCGTTGCTGCTGGGGAGTCGGGGCGAGTCGCGGCCCGCCGAGCGGCTCGGCATCCTGGTGGGCGGCGCCCTCGGGTTCGTCTTCGCAGGGCCGTTGCGCCGCTACCGGCCGATTCCCGCCGCGACGGTGGCGGCGGCGATGGTCAAGGCGGCCAAGAAGGCGCGTCCGGGAGCCCACGTGTACACCTACGACGACATGCTCAGGTGAGGCGATCGATCTCCCGTCGATCCTTCTTCGTCGGCCGCCCCTTCCCTTCGTATCGGGCCGACGGCGCGATCCGCAGCTGCTCCGCGTGCCGTTCGCGCTCTTTCTTCGCGACCGGGTCTTCTTCGTAAAGCGCCGCCGCAGTGGCCGGAGGCCCACGGCGCTCGGCGAGGGCGCGGACCGTGAGCTGGAACTCAAAGGGCCCACGTCTTACCCGCACTCCGTCTCCGACCTTGAGCATCTTCGCGCGCTTGGCCCGGGCCCCGTTGACCTCGACCTTGCCGCCGTCAATAGCTTGAGCGGCGAGGCTCCTCGTCTTGAAGAACCGCGCCGCCCACAACCACGTGTCTAGCCGGGTGGAGTCTCCGGGCATCACTCCGAAGTTGCTCTCCGCATCCGCACCTCACCAGACCCCGTCTCGATCTTTACCCGCCCCTGCCCATCGCCGATCTGGCCGATGATGTGGTCGGACTCGAGCTTGCGGGCCTGGATGGTGAGCCCCGTGAAATCGATCCCGCCGCTCCCCGTCTCGATGTCCAGCTGCGCCCCGAAGTTGGCCGGCACGGTGATCGTCACGCCGCCGGATCCGGTGTCCACCTCCAGCAGATCCACGTCCGAGAGCAGCTCCAGCTTCACGTCGCCGCTGCCGGTGTCGACGCTCACGTCCTTCGCCTTCACCCCCGTCAACTCCACGTCGCCGGACCCCGTGTCCACCTTGAGGCCGTCGACGGCGACCCGGTCGCAGGTCACGTTCCCCGAGCCCGTGTCGAGCTTCAAGCCGGTGCCGGAGACGCCGTTCACCGTGACGTCGCCCGAGCCGGTGTCGAGGCTGATCTCGCCCGAGACATCGGTCACCGTGACGTCACCCGACCCGGTATCGAGCCGCAACCGCCCTTTGGTGTGATTCGCCTCCACGTCGGCGGAGGAGACGTGCACCTTCAAGTCCCCGTCCACGTTGGTAACGACGGCTTCCCCCACCGCCAGGTACACGGCGAGGCGCTTGCCGACCGGGACGACGACGCGGAGATCCGCGTACGCCTCGAGCCCGCCGCGCGAGCCGGAGATGCGCACTTCCCGGCCGCGCGAGCCGAAGTGCCGGTCGTGATCGTCGTCGAAGGTGCCGTCGTCGCGTACGTGCTCGCTGGTGTTGGAGCCGCGCTCCAGGAGCGGATAGGTGATCTCATCGGCGTCGTAGACGACGCGCAGCGTCTGGCGGTCGCGGATCTCGCCCGTGGCGATCTTGAGCCGCGCCGCGTCCGCGCCGTGGCGCGTGACTTCGACCACCACCGCGGCGCCGGTGCCGCCTTCGACCTTGAGCTGGCCCACGAGGTTGTAGACGGCGACGTCGTCGCCCGCGATGGTGTAGCGCTCCGGCGTCTGCGCCGGGGCGCGGCGCGCGGCGAGCCCGACGACGAGCGCGATGAGTGTGACACGATTCAGCATGCGGTCTCCTGCTGGAGAGGGTTCACCGTACGGCCGGTCCGACAGGCCGTTTCCTTGAACGGTTCGATAGGCCACGCGCTCCGAAGGTTGCCTGCTTACGGCCCCTTCGCCACCACGCTACAATTGAACCACTTGTCCCGCTTCAGCTTGGCAGGAGGGGCGCCGTGTCCGACTGGCAGGTTTGGCTCATCGCGGGTGTGCTGCTCCTCGTGGCCGAGATGTTCACGCCGGGCTTCTGGCTGGCGTGCCTGGCGATCGGCGCGTTCGCAGCCGGGCTGGTCGGGCTGATCCCGGTGGTGGGGACCACGATCGAGACGGTGGTATTCGCCGCGACGAGCCTGCTCAGCATGGTGGGAATCCGGCCGGCCCTGGCGCGGCGATTCCGGCTTGGCGTCGGTTCCGGCGTGCGGACCAACGTGGACGCCCTGGCCGGGAAAACGGGCGTGGTGACGGAGCGCATCGCGCCCGGCGTCCGCCCCGGACGCGTACTGGTGGAAGGCGAGAACTGGCGGGGCGCCTCGGTGGACGGGGTGGTGCTGGAGCCGGGGACGCGCGTGATGGTGGTTCAGGTGGACGGCACTACGCTCATGGTCGAAAGGGAACCCGAGTCATGACTCCAGGACTGATTCTCCTTGGCGCGATTGCGCTGTTCGCCGTGGTCACCGTCGCCAAGGGCATCCGCATCGTCCAGCAAGCGCAGACGATGGTGATCGAGCGGCTCGGGAAGTACCACCGGACGCTGGCCTCGGGGATGAACCTGATCGTGCCGTGGTTGGACCGGCCGCGGGCCATCGACTGGCACCAGGTGATCGTGACGCCCGCCGGCGATTCGTTCGCGCGCCACTTCCGCACCGAGAAGATCGACCTGCGCGAGACGGTGTACGTGTTCCCGCGCCAGAACGTGATCACCAAGGACAACGTCGTCGTCGAGATCGACGCGCTGATCTACTCGCAGATCACCGACCCCGTGCGCGCGACCTACGAGATCGCCAATCTCCCGGACGCGATCGAGAAGCTGACGCAGACGACGCTGCGCAACGTGATCGGCGAGATGGAGCTCGACCACGTGCTCTCCTCGCGCGACACCATCAACGCCAAGCTGCGCGAGATTCTCGACGAGGCGACCCACAAGTGGGGCTCCAAGGTCAGCCGCGTGGAGCTCAAGGACATCAACCCGCCGCGCGACATCCGCGACGCGATGGAGAAGCAGATGCGCGCCGAGCGGGACCGGCGCGCCGCGATCCTCACCGCCGAGGCCGAAAAGCAGTCGCGCACCCTGCAATCCGAAGGCATCCGGCAGTCGGAGATCAACAAGGCCGAGGGCGACAAGCAGGCGCGGATCCTCGCGGCCGAAGGCGAAGCCAACGCGCGGCTCAAGGTGGCCGAAGCCGAGGCGCAGGCGATCGAGCGCATCACCGCCGCGATCAAGGGAACGGGCGGCGATCCCGCGCGCTACCTGATCGCGATCCGCTACATCGAGGCCCTGAAGGACATGGTCACGGGCCAGAACAACAAAGTCATCTACATGCCGTACGAGGCGACGGGGGTGTTGAGCTCGCTGGGCGGCATCCGCGAGATGCTGGCGGGCAAGGTGCCCGACCAGCGCGGGTGACCCACCGGGTCGTCATGAAGTTCGGCGGCACCTCGGTCGAGGACGCCGCCGCCGTCGAACGCGCCGTCGCGATCGTGCGCGCCACCGTGGCGCAGCATCCCGTCGTCGTCGTGTCGGCGATGGCCCGGGTCACCGACGCCCTGCTCGCGGCGGCGGCACGCGCCGGCCAGGACGACGCCGCCGGGGCGCTCGAACAGCTGGTGCCCGTCCTCGCCCGGTACGCCGAGGCTGCCCGTTGCCTGTTGCCTGAGACCGGCCGCAACACATACGACGCCCTGCTGACCACCACCCGGAGCGAGCTGGCCGCCGATCTCGCGCGGGTGCCGCGCGACCCCGCGGCGCCGGACGCCGTGGCCGCCCAGGGCGAACGCCTGTCGGCGGGCCTGATGACCGCGGCGCTCGCGGCGCGCGGCGTCCCAGCCCGCGAGGTGGATGCCCGCCGCTGCATCGTCACCGACACCCGCCCCGGCAAGGCCGAGCCGCTGCTGCCGGAGACCGACCTCGCGACGCGCGCGGCGCTCGAGCCGCTGCTCGCCGCGGGCGAGGTCCCGGTGCTCGGCGGCTACATCGGCGCGACCCCTGAAGGGGTGACGACTACGCTGGGGCGCGGCGGCTCGGACTACAGCGCGTCGCTGATCGGGGCGGCCCTCGGCGCGAGCGAGATCCAGATCTGGACCGACGTGAGCGGCGTGCTGACGGCCGATCCCAAGGTCGCGCCCACGGCGCGCACCATCCCCAAGCTGTCGTTCGCGGAGGCATCCGAGCTCGCCTACTTCGGCGCCCGCGTGCTGCACCCCAAGACCATTCTCCCCGCCATCCGCCACGGCATCCCCGTGCGCATCCGCAATTCCCGCGCGCCAGAGGACGAGGGGACACGGGTCGCGGCGGAGTCGGAGGTCGTCCCCCACACCGTGAAGGCGATCGCGCACAAGACCGGCGTTGCGATCGTCAGCGTCACCTCGACCCGGATGCTCGGCGCGTACGGATTCTTGCGCGCGCTGTTCGAGGTGTTCGAGCGGCACCGCACGGTGGTGGACCTCGTCGCGACGTCCGAGGTCAGCGTGTCGCTCTCGGTCGACGACACGACCACCCTCCCCGCCATCCTCCGGGACCTCGCCGCGCTGGGCGAGCCCGCCGTCGAGACCGGCCGCGCCATCATTTGCATCGTGGGCGAGGGGATGCGCGGCACGCCGGGGATCGCGGCGCGGATCTTCACCACCATCCGCGACATCAACGTGTCGCTGATCTCGCTCGGCGCCTCGCGCATCAACATCACGTTCGTGGTCGACGAGTCGCGCGCGGCGGAGGCGGTGCGGCGCCTGCACGCCGCCCTGTTCGAGGCCGCCCTGGAGCCCGTCGCGTGAGTCTCGTGCCGCCCCCCCCGGACGCCGTCGCGCTCGCCCGGGCCCTCGTCGACATCCCCTCGGCGGACGCCGACGAAGGCGCGGTCGCTGACTTCCTCGCCGCCTACCTGGTCGAGCGCGGCTGGACGGTCGAGCGGCAGGAAGCGGCGCCGGGCCGCCCCAACGTGCTTGCCACCACCGGCGCGCCCGCCCGCGTCGTCTTCTCCAGCCACCTCGACACCGTGCCACCGCACGTCCCGGCGCGCGAGGACGCCGAGTTCCTGCACGGCCGCGGCGCCTGCGACGCCAAGGGGATCATCGCCGCGCAGATCGCGGCGGCGGAGCGGCTGCGCGCCGGGGGCGTCCGCGAGCTCGGCCTGCTCTTCGTCGTCGACGAGGAGCAGAACGGCAGCGGCGCGCGCGCGGCGAACCGGCACCCGCGGGCGCGCGACTGCCGCTGGCTCATCAACGGCGAGCCCACCGAGAACAAGCTGGCGACGGGGACGAAGGGCTCGCTGCGGCTGCGGCTCGTCGCCGAGGGAAAGAGCGCCCACTCGGCGTATCCGGAGCTGGGCCACTCGGCCATCGACGACCTGCTCGCGGTGCTGGCCGAGCTGCGCGCCGCGCGCTGGCCCACGGATCCGCTGTTCGGCGAGACCACGTGCAACGTCGGGGTGATCGCGGGTGGCACCCGCCCCAACGTCATCCCCGACGCGGCGCACGCCGAGGTACAGATCCGGCTGGTGGGACCGGTGGAGGCGGTGCGCGAGACCGTCGAGCGCGCGGCGCGCGGGCGCGCCCGGGTCGACGTGCTGACGGCCATCCCTCCGGTCCAGCTCACCACCGTCCCCGGCTTTGATACCGCCCTCGTCCGGTACGCGACGGACATCCCGAACCTCACGAGCTGGGGCACGCCGCTGCTGCTCGGCCCCGGGTCGATTCACGTCGCCCACACGCCGGAGGAACGCATCGCCAAGCGCGAGCTCGTGCGCGGCGTGGAGCTGTACGTGCGACTTGCTCAAGTACTGCTGTCACGCCGACCGGAGGGAGGCGCGTGAAGCTGGCGCTCTTCGGGCGCGGCGGGATGGGCAAGGTCGTCGCCGAGCGTGCGCGCCGGGACGGCTTCGAGATCGGCGCGGTGGTGACATCCGGGGACGCCGGGCTGGATGCCGCCGCGCTCGCCCCCCGGCTGCGCGGCCACGACGCGGCGATCGACTTCTCCCGCGGCGACGCGGTGCTCCGCAACGCCGCCGCCTGCGCGCGGGCCGGCGTGCCGCTCGTGGAGGGGACGACCGGCTGGCAGGACCGGGAAGCCGAGGTGCGCCGCGCCGTCGAGCAGGCGGGCGGCGCGATGATCTACGGCGCGAACTTCTCGCTCGGCGTGAACCTGTTCTATCGCATCGTGCGGGACGCGGGGGCGCTGTTCTCGGGCCTGGCGGGTTACGCTCCATCGATCGACGAGGCGCATCACGCCCGCAAGAAGGACGCCCCCTCCGGCACCGCCCTGCGGCTGCGGGACATCCTGCGTGAAGCGCTGGGAGGCCGCGACGTGCCGGTCACGAGCACCCGCGAGGGCGACATCCCGGGCATCCACCGCGTGGCGTTCGACTCCGCCGCGGATCGGATGCTCCTGGTCCACGAAGCGCGCTCGCGCGAAGGGTTCGCCGCGGGCGCCTTGCTCGCGGCACGGTGGATCGCGGGCCGGCGCGGGGTGTACCTTTTTGCCGACGTGTTGGACGAGCTGTTGACGCTGGAGCGCGCGACATGACGATGCGGGTGGAGTGGCTGCGCGGCTGCGCGACGGCGCTGGTGACGCCGTTCACCAAGGGCGGCGCGGTGGACGAGGCGCGGATGCGCGGGCTCGTCGAGCGGCAGATCGCGGGCGGCGTGAAGCTCCTGGTGCCGTGCGGCACCACCGGCGAGAGCGCGACGCTGTCCTCCGACGAGCAGCAGCGCGTCATCGCGATCACGGTGGCGGCGGCGAAAGGCAAGGCGCGGGTGATCGCGGGGGGCGGCAACAACAACACCGCGGTGACGATCGAGCGCGCCAAAGCAGCGCGCACCGCGGGCGCCGACGCCGCGCTCGTCGTCGGGCCGTATTACAACAAGCCGACGCAGACCGGCTTCCAGGCGCACTACCGGGCCATCGCCGCGGCGGTGCCCGGCTTTCCCGTCGTCGTCTACAACGTCCCGGGCCGCACCGGGTCCAACATCGCAGCCGCCACGACGCTCGCGCTGGCGCGCGAGGTGGACAACGTCGTAGCGGTGAAGGAAGCCTCGGGCGACCTCTCCCAGATCATGGCGATCCTCAGAGGCCGCCCCGACGGCTTCAAGGTGTTGTCCGGAGACGATGCGCTGACGCTCGCCGTCATCGCCCTGGGCGGCGAAGGGATCGTTTCCGTCGCCTCCAACGAAGTCCCCGACCAGATGAGCCGCATGACGGAACTCGCCCTCGCCGGCGACTGGACCGCGGCGCGCGCCCTGCACTACAGGCTGCTGCCGCTCATGGAGGGCAACTTCATCGAGTCGAATCCGGGCCCGGTCAAAGCGGCGATGGCGCTCCTGGGCCTGCTCGAGGAGCAGTTCCGTCTGCCCCTCGTTCCCGTGCAGGAGAGCACGCGGGCGCGGCTCAAGGAAATCCTTGGGCAAGTCGCTGCGTGACCGCATCGCGGCGCTGGCCGCGGCTGCACCGGCGAGCTACTCGGCGGCCGATCGCGCGCTGTTCGCCGAGTTCCGCGCGGCGCTCGCCCGGGGCGAGGTCCGCGCCGCCGAGCGCGGACCGGACGGGGGCTGGCGCGTCAACCCGTGGGTGAAGCAGGGGATCCTGCTGGGCTTCCGGATGGGCGCGATCACAGAGCTGGCCGACGGCCCGGTGCTCAAGTTCTTCGACAAGGATACGTTTCCGCTCCGGCCCACGACATCGGCCGACCAGGTGCGCATCGTGCCGGGCGGGTCGAGCATCCGCGACGGAGCGTACGTAGCGCCGGGAGTCGTATGCATGCCACCGATGTTCGTGAACGTGGGCGCGTACGTGGACGAAGGGACGATGATCGACAGCCACGCGCTGGTGGGCTCGTGCGCCCAGATCGGCAAGCGGGTACACCTCTCGGCGGCGGCCCAGATCGGCGGGGTGTTGGAGCCGGTGGGCGCGCTGCCGGTGATCGTCGAAGATGAAGTGTTCGTGGGCGGCGGGTGCGGCGTGTATGAAGGCACGGTGGTGCGCGAGCGCGCGGTGCTCGCCCCCGGCACGATCCTCACAGGCGCGACGCCGGTGCACGACCTGGTGCGCGGCGAGATCTATCGCGCGGCGGTCGACGCCCCGCTCGAGATCCCCGCGGGCGCCGTCGTGGTGCCGGGCAGCCGCCGCGCGACCGGCGAGCGGGCGGCAGCGTGGGGGCTGTCGCTGTACGCCCCCGTGATCGTCAAGTACCGCGACGCAGGCACCGCGGCCGCCGTCCAGCTGGAGGACTACCTGCGATGATCCGCGTCGGCATCCTCGGCGCCACCGGCACCGTGGGGCAGCGCTTCCTGCAGCTGCTCGAGCGCCACCCCGACTTCGTGGTGAGCGCGGTCGCCGCCTCCGACCGTTCCGAGGAAAAGCCGTACGTCGAGGCGTGCCAATGGCGGCTGCCCGGCGATTTCCCCGAGAGCGTGCGCGCGCTCCGTGTCCGGCCGTGCGAGCCGCCGCTCGAGTGTGACGTAGTGTTCTCGAGCCTGCCGTCGGGAGTGGCGCGGGACGTGGAGGGCCGGTTCGCCGCGGCAGGGTACCCGGTGATCACCAACTCGTCGTCGTTCCGCATGGACGCCGACGTCCCGCTGGTGATCCCCGAGGTGAACCCCGAGCACCTCGCGCTCATCGATCTCCAGCGCCAGCGGACCAAAGGCGCCGGGGGGGGCGGCTACATCGTCACCAACCCCAACTGCTCGGCGGTGATGGTGGCGCTCGCCCTCGCGCCGCTGCATCGCCGGTTCGGCGTCACGAGCGTCGTCGTGACGACGATGCAGGCGCTGTCGGGCGCCGGGTATCCGGGCGTCCCCTCCTTGGACGCCACCGACAATGTGATCCCTTACATCGCCGAGGAGGAAGAGAAGATCGAGCGCGAGACGAAGAAGCTCCTCGGCGGCTACGCGGACGGCGCGGTGCAGCCGGCGGCGCTGAGCGTGAGCGCCCAGTGTCACCGCGTCAACGTGACCGACGGTCACCTCGGCGCGTTCCGGGTGAAGCTCGAGCGCCGGGCCACGCTCGCCGAGCTGCGCGACGCGTGGACCACGTTCCGCGGCCTCCCGCAACAGCTGGAGCTGCCGAGCGCGCCGGTGCACCCGATCGTGGTGCGGGACGAGCCCGACCGGCCGCAGCCGCGGCTCGACCGCGACGCGGGGAATGGGATGAGTGTGTCGGTCGGCCGGGTCGCGCCTGACACCGTGCTCGACTGGCGTTTCGTCGCGCTCTCCCACAACACGATCCGCGGCGCGGCCGGGGCGGCGATCTTAAACGCCGAGCTGCTGCTCGCTCAGGGGCGGCTATTGCGGCCGCCCCGCGCCGTTGAGAGGGCTCCCGCGCGCGGATAGATTCCGCCCCATGACGGACCTCGCCGCCGCCGCCACTCCCCTGACCGTCCTCTCCGAGGACGAGCGGCTGCTCCGCGACACCGTCCGCGACTTCGCCGAGCAAGAAGTCCGGCCCCGCGTCGTTGCGATGGAGAAGGCCTCCACGATCGATCCGACGCTCATCCCCAAGCTGTTCGAGCTGGGGCTCATGGGGATCGAAATCCCCGAGCCCCTGGGCGGCGCCGGCGGCACGCTGTTTCTGACGACGCTCGCGGTCGAGGAGCTGTCGGCGGTGGACGCCTCGGCGGCGATCCTCGTGGACGTCCAGAACACTCTCGTCAACGTGCCGCTGCTGTCGTGGGCGACCGACGACCAGAAGCGCCGCTTCCTCCCGCGTCTCGCGGGCGAGATGGTCGGTGCCTACGCGCTCAGCGAGCCGGGGTCGGGCTCGGACGCGTTCGGGCTTCAGACCAAGGCCACGGCGCAGGGCGATCGTTGGGTGCTCGACGGCCGCAAGCTGTGGATCACCAACGGCGCTGAGGCGGGGGTGTTCGTCATCTTCGCCAGCGTCGACTTCGCCAAAGGCTACAAGGGCATCACGGCCTTCATCGTGGAGCGCGGTTTCCCGGGATTCAGCGTGGGTAAGAAGGAAGACAAGCTCGGCATCCGGGCGTCGAGCACGACCGAGCTGATCCTCGACGGCTGTGTGGTGCCCCGCGAGAACGTGCTGGGGGAGGTCGGGAAGGGCTACAAGATCGCGATCGAGACGCTGAACACGGGGCGCATCGGCATCGGCGCGCAGATGATCGGCGTGGCGCGCGGCGCGCTCGACGCGGCGGTGAAGTACGTCAAGGAGCGCAAGCAGTTCGGCAAGCCGGTCGCGGAGTTCCAGGCGGTGCAGTTCCAGCTCGCGCAAGGCGCGACGGAGCTCGAGGCGGCGCGGCTCATGGTGTACAACGCCGCGCGGCTGCGCGATGCGGGCCAGGAGTACACGCAGCACGCCGCGATGGCGAAGCTGTTCTCGTCGCAGGTCGCCGAGCGGGTGACGTCGTTGTGCGTGGAGCTGTTCGGCGGGTACGGGTACACGAAGGAGTACCCGGTCGAGAAGTTCTATCGCGACGCCAAGATCGGGACGATTTACGAAGGCACGAGCAACATGCAGCTGAATACGATCGCCAAGCTGCTGCTGAAATAGTCCCCTCCTCCTGTGGACGGCAATCCTTGGTTTAGCTGTTCTTCTCGCGGCGTGTTAACTCGCGCGCTTACTCCTTTTGAGGCAGGGATCGTACGGGTACTGCAAGGTACCACCAATCGAGACCGGAGCCTGAGACATGGCCACGGAGCGTGCCATCTGAGTGCACGACGATGGTCGTTCGCCCGGTCCTTCCGTCGTTGAATCGCCACTCATAGAAGCCTTCGACGCCGTCCATTCGGCCGTCCCCCATCCACCCACTCCCATCGTTCCCGGAGATGTGAAAGCCGTCCGCTGATCCGCTTGTGATCGACATCGAGCTAACCCGCGCCCCTGCCGGATTCGTGAGGAGGTAGAGGGCATAAGAACCGATTATCGGGCCTCTAGCGCTATCGCTACCAGGTACTCGCCTGGCCGAGAACCGACCTTCCCCAGTGCCTCCGTCATCCGTTATGCCCACCAAGGCATCACCACCATTCGCGACAAGCAGTCGGTAACCGTCTAGGCCGATGACCGTATCCGGGTCCTCCTTCCGGTATCCCTGGAGCAGCAAGAGTTGTGAGGTAGGGTCGTACCGACCGCGTGCGAATTCCGTCGCTGAGCGTCCAAGCTTCGCGTTCTCTTGCGGCGATCGCAGCAGCGTCCAGCGAAACCGGGCTGCAACGCTGTCTCGAGAGACGGGCTCGACCTGCACTTCGGCGAAGAAGACAGAGCCTCGCGGATTGGTCCAGGTCCCTGCCCAACGCGTCCGTTCGAGTCTCTGCGCCTGAGCGCTCCCGGCGAGCCCCAGAACGAGCATGGCTGCGAGAAGCAAAGGCGACTCACCTTGCGGAGAATTGCGCATTAGTTATGCCTCGGCGCGAGGTGAAGAGCAAGTGTGGGCGACATCGCAGCCAGAGCATTGATCGGCACTTAGTCTGCTTCACTTGGCCACGAGCCGCAAGGTCGCCTGGTCGATCGGCGTGATCGAGGGACAGCCCGAGACGTACGTGCTCCCCGAGGTCGGTACGGGAGCTGTGGAACTGGCTTGCGAGCCGAGGACCGTCGAGCCGGGACCGGCGCGAACAGAAAGAACGGCTGATTGTCGGATGTGTAGTAGACCCGCACGCTTCGGAAGTCGGCGTCGCTGGGGCCGGGCATGAGCGCATTGAAGGCCGTGTTGCTCGGCGTGTAGTACTCCACTCGTCCAACCGTCGAAGGAGTACCCGGTCGAGAAATTCTATCGCGACGCCAAGATCGGGACGATTTATGAAGGCACGAGCAACATGCAGCTCAGTACGATCGCGAAATTGCTACTGAAGTAGACGAGACCGGCCGCCGGGCAAGGCTCGGCGGCCCAGGCCCTTGGAACGTTTTCAGCCCCTACCTCCCATTCGCGCCAGTCAGCACCCAGACGTCACCAAGCAAGCCGCAACTGCCGCCGCTGCAGTGTATCCCCGCATAAACCGTCATCCGGTTGCTAGCGGGATCGTAGATCGCAGCATGGCCCTCTCGGGCGACCGGGGGTCCGTTTGAAGGGGTGAGTTGGGTCCACGCTGGCGTTCCACCCGTCCCGTTGGCGTGCGACAGTACCCAAACATCGTTGGTCTCTCCGCCCGAGCCGGTGCCGCCGAATATGGTCATGGTATTCAAGCTCGGGTCGTACGTCGCCCCGTGCCCATTGCGCCCCGAGGGTGGAGTGCCTGAAGGGCTCAGCTGCGTCCAGGTAGGAGTTCCATTCACGCCGTTGGCGTTGGAGAGGACCCAAACGGCGTTCCCCAGGGCCCCCCCAAAGACGATCATGGCATTGGTTGTCCGATCGTAGACACCAGAGTGCCCGGCGCCGGCCGGCGGAGGGCCACCGACGGTCGCGAGTTGTGACCACGAGGGTGTAACTCCGAAGCCATTGGCTCCCCTCAATAGCCAGACATCATTGGTGGGAGATCCGCAGGCATCGGTTAGCCCTCCGAACGAGAGCAAGGTGTTGGAACTGGGGTCGTAGACCACGCTGGGGGATTGACGCGTCGGGCCGGCGGTTGGGGGTGTGAGTTGAATCCACGCAGGTGTTCCCCCCTGCCCATTGGCGTTGGTCAGCACCCAGAGGTCGTTGGCTACACCAAAGCAGTTGCCGACATTCGGATTGCCGCCGAAGAGGATCATCCGGTTCGTGTTCGGGTCGTAGGCCGTGCGCCGTTCAGCGCGAGGGCTGGGCGCAGTGCCGGTGGGGTTCAGTTGCATCCAGGCGGCGGGGGCGATGCCGTTTGCGCCCGACAGCACCCAAACGTCATTGAGCAGGGGCCTGCCGTTAGTAACGCCTCCCTGCCCGCCGAAGACGATCATCGTATTGGTGCCCGCGTCATATACGCTGCTGAAATCCCATCGACTGGCTGGCGGGCCGCCGGTTGGGGACTGACTGATCCACGTCCGCTGCACAACAGTCACAGTCACCGAGGCATTGGCCGTCGCACCCGCTGAATTGGTCACTGTGAGCGTGTACGTCGTGGTGGCCGTCAGGGGACCGGTCGACACCGGGGTGCCACTCGTCACCGCCCCCAGGCCATGGTCGATCGAGCCACTTCCTCCACTGAATACGCCCGTTAGCGTCGTGCTACTCCCGCTGCTGATGGTGCTGGCGGCCGCACTGAACGACGTGATGCTTGGAGGCGGCACGACCGTCACCGTGACCGTGGCGGTGACCGAAACCCGAACCGAATTGGTGACGGTGAGTGTAAAGGTCGTCGTGGTCGAGAGGGGACCGGTCGACACGGGCGTCCCGCTGGTCACCGCTCCTACACCATGGTCGACAGTGCCAGTGCCCCCGCTGAATACCGCGGTGAGCGTGGTGCTGGTCCCGGCGGTGATGGTGCTCGCCGCAGCAGTGAAGGAGGTAATCGTGGGAGGCGGCACGACGGTCGCGCTAAACACGACCGGGCTGCCGTTCAGCCCCACCGCCGTGGCCTGGAGCGTGTTCGACCCAGCCGCGGAGCCGAGGGTCCAATTCACCGCCGCCGAGCCGGCCAGCGCTGCTGAGCCGCCCGTGCTGGTGAGCGTCGTGACGGACCCGACGCCGTCGATCGATCCGCCTCCACTTCTCACCGTGAACGTCACGGCGACGTTGGGGACGCCGTTGCCGTTCGCGTCCATCACGCGAACGGTGGGCTGATTTGGAAGCGTCGCGCCCGGACTCGCGGCTTGATTATTGCCGGACAAGATGGCCAGCTGCGCGGCATTGCCGGCGATGCCGACCGCCGTGAACGTGACCGGTCGGCCAGCGAGGATCACCCCCGGCGTCGTCGCCAGCAGCGTGTTGGGTCCCGCGGTGCCGCTGAGCGTCCAAGTCCCGACGGCCGCGATGCCGTTCGCGTCCGTGGTTTGCAGGACCCCGGTGGCAGTGCCGCTCGCCGGGCCCACCGCGAAGGTGACGTTGACACCGCCGATGGGGTTCCCGTATCGATCCGCCACTCGAACAGCAGGCGAGATGGGGACGGCACTCCCCGCGACCGCCGTCTGATTGTTGCCCGCCGACGCAGAGAGAGAATAGGCTCGATCAGCGATCGCTGTCGCCGTGAACGTCGCAAACACCTTCTGCGCGCCGGTGCTGGATTCGACCGCGCGCACCTCCACCTGCTGCGGCTGGCTCGCGTCGGTGCCCAGCGTCCAGATTTCCTGCGCAATGCCGTCGTTATCGGTCAGCTCCGTGCCGCCGTAGACGCTCCCACCGCCCGAAACGACGCGGAAGTTGAGCACCTGCAACGGGACGGGGTTGCCGTTGCTCCGGACAATGACGATGAGGGGCGCGACCTCCGTCCCCACAACTCCACTCTGACCGTTGCCCGACACCACGTCGAGGGTGAGCTGGTCCAAACGCGGTGCCGTGGGAGCCGCATCGCAACTGAACAACCCCAGTGTCATCGCGGCGATCGCGGCGGCCGCGAGAATGCGGTGTCTCATGGCATCTCCCTCAACGAGGCCTGTGACGCGCCCTCGCGTCACGGCTGGCCCAGCACCTTCACCGGCACCGTGCTGGCATGTGTATTCGCGGACGTGCCCACGCCGAGCTGGCCGCCTCCGTTGCTTCCCCAGGTATACGCGAGGTGATCGGTGGTTAGGCCCACTGTGTGCAAACCGCCGGTGGTGACCATCGAGAAGGTGAGGCCTCCGACGACTGCTACAGGTGTCAGGCTCGACGCTTGAGACCCGTCGCCCAACCCACCGAGAACATTATTTCCCCAACAGTAGGCAGCGCCGCTCGTGGTGACGCCGCAGGTGTGATCGCCAAGGCCTACATTTACCGCCGTGAAGGTGAGGCCTCCGGCGACGGCCGCTGGCGTCGCGCTGTTCATCGTCGTGCCATTGCCGAGCTGGCCGGCGCTGCCGTCAGCGTTGTTATCGCCCCAGCAATACGCGGCACCGCTCGTCGTGACGCCGCAAATGTCGTCGTACCCCGCGCTCAGTTGGGCAAAGCTCAGTCCCCTGGCAACGGGGACCGGCGTCGTGCTGGGAGTCGTCGTGCCGTTTCCAAGCTCGCCGACAGTGTTGTCGCCCCAACAGTAGGCGGCACCGCTCGGTGTGAGGCCGCAGCTGAACGCTCCGCCGGCGCTGACCACCGCGAACTGAATTCCGCCGGAGACCGGGATGGGCGTCGTGCTGCACGGCGTCGCCGCTCCGAAGTAGATGCAGGTTTGGGAGCTCGTGGCGCCAAGCTGGCCAGAGCTATTGACTCCCCAGCAATAGGCGGCGCCGCTCGTGGTCACGCCGCAGGGACTGGCATTCGAAATACTGATCGTCGCAAACGTGAGGTTGCCTGCGACGGCGACGGGTGTCGTGCTCGACGTCGTGGTCCCGTTGCCAAGCTGGCCGCCGCTGTTGTCACCCCAACAATACGCGGAGCCGCTCGGTGTCAGCGCGCACGTGGTCCCATCGCCAGTGGTGATCGTCGCGAACGTCAGCCCGCCGGAGACGGCGACCGGCGTCGAACTGCACGGGCCGAACTGACATGTCTCGGTGGTCGAGGCGCCGAGCTGGCCGGTGTTGTTGAATCCCCAGCAGTAAGCGGTGCTGACCGGCGTGATCCCACAGCCGAACCCGTTGCCCGCGCTCACCGTCAGAAAGGTGAGCTTGCCGGTCGCGACAAAGATCGTCGCGCCCCGGCTGACGCCGGTGTTGAACCCGGCCTGAAGCTCGTTCACGCCGGGCACGATGCCCAACGTCCAGCTGCCGACACTCGCGATGCCGTTGCCATCGGTTAGCTGGGTCGCGCCGGTGATGCTTCCCCCGCCGGCCGTGACGCTGAACGTGACCACTACTCCCGCCACGGGAGCTCCGCTCTGGTCCGTCAGTTGAACGGCCGGGGCAATGGGCACCGTGCTGCCGATCGGCGGCGTCTGCCCGTCGCCGCGTATGTTCGTGATGGTGAGACCGGCTGGACCGGTCGCGGTCGCGGTGAACGTGACCGGATCACCCGTGAGAATTAGACCAGGCGCGGTCGCGAGCAGCATGTTAGTCCCTGCGGTAGGGCCGAGCGTCCAGCTGCCGACCGTGGCGATGCCGTCGGTCCCCGTAGTTGGGAAGCGCGCCGTGACACTGCCGCTCGCCGGACGCAAAAAGTCCACCAGCACGCCGCTGACAGGGTTCCCGTACTGATCCGCCACCCGCGCAGCGGGTGGGATCGGGACGCTGCTCCCCACGGCGGCGGTCTGGTTGTTCCCAGCGGCGGCAGAGAGCGAGAACGCCTTGTCAGGCATCGCGGTCGCCGTGAACGTCGCGAACACCTTCTGGGCTCCGGTACGCGATTCGACGGCCCGCACCTCCACCTTCTGGAGCACCCTCGCGTCGGTGCCGAGCGTCCAGATTTCCTGCGCGATCCCGTGGTCATCCGTCAGCTCGGTCCCGCCGTAGACGCTCCCATTGCCCGAGACGACGCGGAAGTTCAGCACCTGACCCGAAACGGGGTTACCGCCGCTCGTGACCTTGACGATGAGCGGTGCGAGTTCCGTTCCCACAATCCCCGTCTGCCCGTTACCCGACACGACGTCCATCGACAGCTGGTCCAAGCGTGGCGCCAGCGGGGAATCGCAGCTGAGCAAGCCGAGCACAACCGTGGCAGCGGCGACGACGACGAGCGTGCGATAGCTCATGGGTTCCCTCCCCCGGCGACGAACCCCAAGCGGGCCGCCATGCTCCGGGCCGCGGACACGTTGTTGCTGAAGCCCGTCGGATCTCCCCCACCCACGACCGCGAAGTAGACGACGTAGGATTGGTTGGCCCCCAAGGTCACGGGACCCAGGCCCATGAGTTCGCGGATATCGGCCGGCCCCTGCTGGGACGCGACGATCCCTCCGGAGAGGAAGTCGAAATAGCCGCTGCGCGAGACGAGCGGCGCATCCCCCGCCCCGTTCGTCCAGCCTCGGAACGAGGGCGCGGCCGACTGTGCGACCGGCACGATGCCGAAGGATTGCGGGAACGCCGTGTTGGCAGGGGTGGCAACCCCCACGTTGAGCGTCGGGTCGAACCCGATCAGGTTGCTGGACACGTCTCCGCCGAAGAGGATGTCCCAATCCATCACCATGCCGGCGAAGAAGTTTGTGACCGGAGCCGCGCCGGTATTGCGGAAGGTGTAGCGCAGCAGCACATACCCGTCGTCCGGAGCGTTGCGGAAGGCAAACGACTCCTGGGTGACGGCAACGCCGGCCGGCCCATTCGCTCCCGGCACCAGCGACAGCTGCGCCACGGTCCGATGCACCGGAGACAGCTGCACCACACAGATCGGCGTCGTGGCGAAGTCCGAGCCCAGAACACCGCGCACGTCGTAACCCAGCACGAGATCCCCGGCGCTGGTGCCGTACGTCAGCCCTCCCCCGAACAGGACCTGGGTCCCGTCGAAGAACCCCAGGCCCGCGACAGGGGAGGACGCGGGCAGAACCCCCGCCTGCAGGGCCAGGTTGAACCGATTCGCGTTGATCGTCGCGACGGCATCGCAGGCCGGCTTCGCGGTCGCGACGAAGATCGTGTAGCCCGTGCTGACGCCGGTATTGAACGCGGCCTGCAGCTCGTTGACACCGGGCTGCGGGCCCAGCGTCCAGCTGCCTACGGTCGCGATGCCACCCACGTCCGTGATCTGCGCAGCACCGCTGACGCTCCCCCCTCCCGCGGTGACGCTGAACGTCACTTGGACGCCGGCCACCGGATGTCCACTGAGATCTGTCACCTGGACGGCGGGGGCGATGGGCACTGCGAGGCCGGTCAACCCGGTCTGCCCGTCGCCGCGATAATTCACGATGTTGAGGCCCGCCGGTCCGGTCGCGGTCGCCGTGAAGGTGACGGTGTGGCCCACGCCCGTGGCGGTCAGCGTGTTGGATCCCGCGATCGCCCCGAGCGTCCAACTCACGCTCACGCTTCCGGTCAGGTCCGTCGTCACCGTGACCGACGGGCCGCCGCCGACGGACCCGCCCCCCGACTGCACGGCAAAGGTGACGGAGATCCCGCTGGAGGACGGATTGCCGTAGACGTCGGTCACCTGAATCGCCGGCGGCGTGGCCACCGCTGTCGCGACGGCCGCCGTCTGCCCATCGCCCGCCTTCTTGAACAGCAGCGCCGCGGCGCCGGCGGTGCCCGTGGCGGTGAAGACGACCGGACTGCCGGCGAGCCCGACCGTGGTCGCTTGCAGGGTGTTCGCCCCCGCGAGCGTGGACAGCGTCCAGTCTCCGGGAGACGCGCGCCCATTGGCATCGGTCAGCGTCGCGATAGTACTGACTCCCGCGATCTTGGCTGGCGCCGACGGCGAGGTGCCCGGATAGGCCGAGCAGCTCGGACAAGCGGGGCCGGTGATCGTGAACGTCACAGCGACGCCCGATACCCCGTTATTGTTTCGATCGACGACCCGCACCGCCGGTCCCGTGGCCGCCGGGATCGTACTCCCGACCGCGCCGCTGAAGACGGTGCTGGTCGCCGGGATGAGCTGATTCGCCGCCGCGTTGATCCCCGTGGCCGTGAACGTGACGGGGCTCCCGGTGAGCCCCGCCCGCGTCGCGGTTAGAGTGTTCGCTCCCGCCTGCGTGCCCAGCGTCCACGGCCCCGCGCTCGCGATCCCATTTGAGCCGGTCGCCGGCGATGAGTTGGCGACGCTGCCGCCGCCTCCGGTGACCGCGAAGGTCACGGTCGCTCCGGTGATGGGGTTGCCGAAGCGATCCGTCACCAGCACGGCGGGAGCGATCGGGAGCGCAGATCCGGCCACGGCCGTCTGACCGTTGCCGGCTTGGGCGCTGATCAACGCGGCTGGCGCGACCGTCGCGGTCGCCGTGAAGGTCGCGACGCTCAGGGGGTTGCCAGTCCCTGGATCGATCAGGCGGGCCTCCACGCTTTGGGGTCCCGCGACCGGACCAAGCGTCCACACTTCCTGGGCGATGCCGGTGGTCAGATCGGTGACGACCGTGGGCGCGAAGACACTGCCACCACCCCCCGTCACGACGAAGTTCACCACCTCACCAAGAAGCTTGCCCTTCCCGTTCCCGTTCGTCACGGTGACTTGGAGCGGCGGCAGCGTGCTGCCCACCTGACCGGTTTGCGGGTTGGGAGAGACAATCACGATCGCGAACGAGGGGCCACCGATATTTCCAGGCTGGGTCGGCGAGTGCTCGCTGCAGGTGATCAGCGGCGCAGCGGCCGCCACCGTCAAGATCAGTCGGGCGAGCGTCTTGTATTGCCGTGCAGCGGCCATCTTCACGCTCCTTGCTTGCGCCCGGCTTCCCCGGCGCGCAAGTTCGACGGCGACTCGGGCGTCCGTTTCCGGCCCCTGTCACTAGTCGGCGACAGGGCCCCAGCGTGACACTCAAAGCAGTCCGGACGGAGTGGGAGTCGGAGGCGGCCGCAGCGAGCTTGGAGCCGCTGCGCCCGGGCCTGCACCTTCTGGCCGTTCGCTCGCTCGGCACGGCGGATGCCGCTGAAGAAGCCGTCCAAGAGACGCTCGCCCGCGCCGTCGCAGCGCTTGCCCGCGATCAGCTCGCCGACCCCACCAAGCTTCCTGCGTTCGTCGCCGGCATCGCCCGCCACGTCATCGCGGACATGCAGCGGGCCCGGTACCGCCTCGTCTCCCTCGAAAGCCTGCCGGTCGCCGCGCACCCCTCCTATCACCCCGACGCCCTCAAGGCGTTGGTCCTGGCCGAGGAGCGCGCGCGGGTGCGGGCCGCGCTGTTGAGTCTGTCCGAGTCTGACCGCGACTTGCTGGGGCTCTGCTATGTCGACGGGCTGGCACCGACGAAGATTGCGGAGCGCACGGGGGAACCCGCCGAGCGGATCCGCAAGCGGAAGTCTCGCGCGGTGGAGCGTCTCCGCGAGGCGTTCCATGGCGCACGCGCACCACGTCACGCCGAGGCCCGACTGCCGACATGGGAAGCAAGGGCAACAGGAGGCGACAGGCCGTGAACGAAACGCTGACCTGCGCGCTGGTCGAAGAGCGGGCGCTCGTCGAGCGCTACGTCGCCGACACGCTGACCGACGCGCACGGCCGCGCCGACTTCGAGGCGCACGTCATCGCGTGCCCGCGCTGCCAGGACGAGATCCGCCTCGCCATGACCGTGCGCGCTGAGCTGGCGCCGCTCGTGGCGGGGGCCCGGTCCGCGCGGCGCGTCTGGCCGTTGGGACTGGGGATCGCGGTCGCGGCGGGAGTCGCCGCGATAATCCTGTCCCGCGCCTCGGGGACCGCGACGCGGTGGCAGGACCTCGGCGCGGTGCCCGTCGCGCCCATCTACCTCGGGGTCGAGGTGCGTGGCACCCCGGTACGCGGCGATTCGCTCTTCGCTCTCGCGATGAAAGCGTATGACGACCGCCGCTACGACGCGGCGAGCGCCGGGCTCACAGCTGCGCTCGCGGCAGGGACGGATTCCGCACCGGCCGAGTTCTTCCTGGGCGCCGCACTCTTGATGCGAGACCGTCCGGCAGAGGCGACCGCAGCCTTTGCTCGCGTCATCGCTCTCGGCGACACCCCCTACCTCGGCGAGGCGCGCTTGTATCGGGCGAAGGCGCTGCTCCGCGAGGGCGGCGGGGCCGCCGCGCTCTCGGAGCTGCACGCCATCACGCCGAATTCCAACGCCGTCGGTGCATGGGCGCGGGCCCTGGCCGACAGCGTAGAGGGCCGGATGCAACGCTAGTCGCGACGCTGCTCCTCGTCGCTCAGCTCGCGGTGCCGGCGGCGGTCGGCAACCGCGCGCTCGCGCGGCGCCTGTGGGAAGCCGCCCAGGAGCGTGAGGCCGTACTGGATCTGGGCGGCGCGCTCGCCCTGTACCGCGCGGCCCGCGCGGCCGATCCGAGTTACCTCCCCTCGCAGTACGACTACTTCGAGTTGATGCGCGCCAGCGGCTTGGTGCGGCAGCTGCGCCGGGAGTTGGCGCGGCCTGACCCGCGCGGCGGACCGTTGACTCTTTGCCTGGCGCAGGTCACCCGTCTGCGTCGCGACGACGTCAGCGGGGGACGACGACTGGGGGCGCTGCTCGGGGGCGGGGGAGACAGTTGCCCGTTCGATCTGGGCGTCCTGTTCCTGGGGAAATGGGTCTTCAACATGGGTCTTGAGCCCCGATTCCTTGCCAGCGGCGCCACGCTGGTTCGCGACGCCCCAGAATCCTGGCGGCTGTGGGAGTTCTATTGCAATGGCCTGGTGCGAGCCGGACGCACCCGTGACGCACCCGCAGTGCTGCGGCGCGCCATCGCGCTGACGACAAACGGATTCGCGAAGGCGAATCTGTACGACAAGCTGCGCTCATACGACGGAGTCGGGAGCCGGGAGGTACAGGCGATTGCGGCAGCGCTCGCTCGCGATGCGCGACCCGGGGTGGGGGTCCTTTCGTTATTTGACGACAAGGGCAACTGGGACGAGCACGCTCGACTGGCCCGGGCTCGCGGAGTCTGGTGGCTCGAGTGGCAAGCCTTCACTGAGCTCGGGAAGCGGAAGATCGAGCGGAGCGATCCAGCCGCTGCTCTCATCGACCTTGATCGGGCGGTCTTGATTGCGGACAGCGTCGGCCGGCCGCCCCTCCAGATCGTCTCGTACATGACGCGTGGCCGGGCCAACGCCAAACTTGGCAAGCTCCAGGCCGCGGAGCACGACCTGCTTCACGCCATCGCGCTCGGCCCGGAGGCGGAAGAGCCGTATTACCTGTACCAGTCTTGGCACAACCTCGCGCACGTGTACGAGAGCGCGGGTCGGTTTCGGGAGGCCGCACATGCCGTGGACCAGTTCGTGTGGCTGACGCGCGACCTGACTCCGGATTGGGACGATCACTGGATGAGCCTCCACGACGCGGGCACGATCCGCTGGAAGGCTGGGTGGCATGCCGCGGCGCGGGCAGACTTCGACAGCATGGTCCAAACGATCGATCAGCAACACCGCGAGACGGGACGATGCAACGGCTTCTACTTCGCGGGTGAGTACTATGAGCGCTCGGGCGACCTGCAGCGGGCGCTCGCCTACTACCGCGCCGGCGCTTGCGAGCGTGACATCCCCAGTATCGATGGGCAGGATCTCGCCGGTCTGGTCCGAGTCTACGAGCAGCTCGACGAGCCCGACAGCGCCGAGGCGGTGGCCCGTTTCCACGACAGCGCTCCTGAGAGATGGCAGGCGACGGAGGTCCCGCTCCTGCCGGAAGTCCTCGCCAGCCGCGGTCGAGTCGCCGACGCGGTCCGCGTCGCACAGGCGTGGGCGGAGCGGCAGGCGCGCGGTGGCCACGTGCAGGCAACGGCGCTGGCGAAGCTCGAGCTCGCCGATCTCTTGCTGCGCGAGGGAAGGCCGCAAGCCACTCTCGGTGAAGCGACCGCAGTGGACAGCCTGGCTCGATCACTGACCTTGACCGACGAGCGTATCCGCGCGGGCACGCTGCGGGGGCGCGCGCTGTTCGCGCTCGGCGACCACGAGGGTGGGCTGCGGGCGCTCCATGCGGCGGCGGCCCTGGCGGCGGCGCATCCGACGGCGGAAGGCGTGCTCGCGACCCAACTCGCCCTCGGCGACGCTCTCGCCGCTACGAGCCGACCCCAAGCGGCGCTGGCGGCCTACGATCGTGCCGCGCTCACGGTCGAGCGAATCACCATCGGCCTCCGCGGCGACGTGGATCGCGCGGGCTACCGCGAGCGCCACCTGCGGCCCTTCGACGGAGCGCTGCGCGTCCTGCTCGGCGCGAGCGATCCGCCCCGTGCCGCCCTGGACGCCGCCGTGCTGTGGGCCGAGCGCCGCAAGGCGGCAGCGCTGGCCCTGGCCACGACCGACGCCGCCCGGCCCCCCGCACCGCTCGATCGCGCCGCGCTACAGCGGCGACTGGATCCGCGCGAGGCGCTGGTGGACTACATCGTGACCGATTCGCTGGTCGCGGCCGTGGTGCTTACCGACCGATCCGCCGCGGTGGTGCGGCTCCCCATCACGCAGGACTCGGCGCGCCTGCTCGTCGAACGGCTACGCCGTCCTCTCGTCACGACGTTCGCCGGACGGCTCGACCTGTCACGCGCGCCCTACGACTTGGCGCTCGCGCACGCCCTGTACGCGGCCCTCGTCGGTCCGCTCGAGCCGGCGCTCGCGGGACGCGACCGCTGGTTCATCATCCCGGACGGCCCGCTGTACGCCCTCTCCTTTGAAGCTCTGGTGACGAGCGCCCCGGCCGAATCGCCCGACTACGCAGCCGCGTCCTATCTCCTCGATCGTGTCCAGGTGAGCTACTTGCCGGCCGCCCAGTTCCTCTCCCCCCCGGCCGACCGGGGCGGAACGCTCGCCGGCGCTCGGGTGCTGGCGGTAGCCGGCAACGCCCCGGGGAGCGCGAGGGAAGTCGCGGCGATTCGTGGGGCGTTCTCCCCGGCACGCGTCCGCGTGCTGTCCCTCGACACCGCCACCGAGACCGCTGTGCGCGCAGCAGCGGGGCCGTACGCGATCATTCACCTGGCGACGCACGCCGAAGTGAACAATTCCGATCCGCTCGCCTCGCACCTGCGGCTCGCCCGGGACGGCGCGAACGACGGCTACCTGCACGGCAACGAAATCACGATGACACGCTGGCGCGCGCGCCTCGTCGTCCTGTCGGCGTGCGAAACCATCGGCGGCCGGCTGTACGAGGGCGAGGGCTTGATGGGATTGGCGCGCGCGTTCCTCGCCGGCGGCGCCAAGGCCATCGCCGCAACCCAGTGGCCCGTCGGCGCGGCCTCGGCCGACATGATGGACACATTCTATCGCGAGCTGGCCGCCGGAAGCACGCCCGATGCCGCGCTGCGCGACGCCCAGATGGCGTTGCGTCGAGCCCCCGCCACCAGCCACCCGTTCTATTGGGGCGGCTTCGTCCTCGTCCGGGGCCGCTAGCCGGACGTCCTCCTCAGCATCATCTTCCCAGCAGGGATGGATTGCACCTTCTGGAGGTGACCATGAGAGTAGCAATCAGCCTGGCCGCTCTTGCCGTCCTCGCCGCGCCCCTCGCCGCACAGGGCCACGGGCCGAAGCGGTACGGAGTGGCCCCGGACCGGGCGGTGGTGGTAACGCGCGAGGTTTTGGGGAGGAGGGGCTTCGAGGTGATCCGCGTCGAGACGGTGGGCAACGATCAGATCGTGTGGTACCGCGCGTGGAACCGGGGCCGCCGCGGCCGCGGCAACGGGCCGCCGCTGCGCATGGTGATCCGCCGCGACCCCGTCGCGAACAAGGTCGTGTTTCTCCAGACGCCGGGCGACATCCTGGTGGACATCGATGTGAAGCTGCGGTAGGAAGCGGTAGCAGACGCTCGAGGGCGGTCGAGCAGAGCTCGGCCGCCCTCGTCGCTTTCTGTCCCGCAGCTACTGCGGCGTCAGCACCGAATTCCCCAAGGCATCCGCCGCGATGGCAAACCGCGCCACGCTGCGCCCCAGCGTTTGCCCAGCCTCGATGTCGAACCGGTAATGAATCCCGGCGTACATGCGGGACAGTCCGGCCTCGATGACCATCGCGTCCAGCCGGTCCCGCTCGTCAGGGAAGAAC
>Ga0209160_1000537_pt1 | contig 31278 bp, 47 predicted proteins | sample GraSoiAngelo_153_FD_186167 | JGI IMG/M metagenome (GOLD analysis project Ga0209160, IMG submission 186167) | Grasslands soil microbial communities from the Angelo Coastal Reserve, California, USA - 14_1009_12_40cm (SPAdes) (version 2) | ecosystem: Environmental > Terrestrial > Soil > Grasslands ...
ACTCGACGTAGCCCGGATACTCGCCGGCACCTTTGAGGACGTAGCCGCAGCCGGACAGAAGGAACGCCATCCCGACCGCAAGTGCGAGCACGATTGTCGCGTAGACTAGTAACGGCGGTACGCGTTCGCTCATGGCTTCCCCACTTCCGGCTTCGGCACCTCCGGGAGCTTCAGGTTCATCCGGACCTCCTTCGCGGCGGCCACGAGCCCGGCCAGACACGCGACCAGAATCACGATGCCCGACGGCATCGCCTTGCTTTCGAGAATGCCGCCCATCAGCGTCCCACCCCCGGCGATCAGAAAGTCCGTGAAGGCGGAGATCGCCATGATGATCCAGGGGGAGGCGCTCATGTTCTGAGCGGGTGCTCCGCGTAGTTGACCGCCTGCACGGAGAGATGCGTGTGCGCGGGGTCGTGATCCGCCCGCACCTCGCTCAGCGCCGCGTCCTCGCTCGGCGCCGCCGAGTCGAAGGCCGCCCCGCAGTCGTTACAGTGGACCTGCCAGCGGGCCCCCGGCACGATCGGCTGGTGCTGGTGCTCGACGCCGGGCCTCACGAGGGCCTCGGCTCCTTCTGGCTCGGCATCACATCGCCGCCCTGGCGTGGGATGCCGGTCTGGTAGGCGGGCTTCTTCGTCGCCTCGCGCTGGGTGACGCTCGTAGTCGGCGGCGTCGCCTTGAACATGGCGGAGGCGGGCGAGAAGACGTCGGTGCGATAGAGCGTGTCGCTGTCCTGCCGCGCGTCGTTGTAGTTGTGAATTTGGTGCTGGCCGCCGACGTACCGCAGCCGGTCCTGCGCGTTCTGCGCCCCCACGTCGCGCCGATGCGGACGGAAGGTGTCTTTATCGGGGAGGATGTTTTTTATGCCGGGTTCGTCAGCCATGATGCTCTCCCTTCCTTTGCCACCAGATCGGAATCGTGCAAAGAATCGTGAAGAAAACCGCCGACGCGACGCTCCACGGCTCCAACCGCCACGCGCCGTAGCTGAACAGCGCGAAGCTCATGCAGAGTGACACCCACCTGGCCGCCCGATCCGCTAGAATCCGGAGCGCGATGGCGAGCCGGTCCGGGGCGAGGAGGTCGTCCACGAGGTCGGTGTTCATCCGCGCATGTGCTTTCGGGCTCGCTCCATGAGCCCTGGCGGCAGTGCGCCCGCTTTCAGCACTTGCGGCGAGTTCTGCGCCGCGCGCTGGGCGAGGATCATCTCGAGGATGACGGCCCCCTTCTGGTAGAGGCCGCGCGCCACGAGCTCGTCGGGGATCGAGCAGGTCATCGTCGTCTGCGTCTGGCCCGGCCCCGCCTCCACGAGCTTGATCGTGATCTCCCCGAGGATCTTCGGGCCGGGGCCAGGCTGGCCGTTCCGGATCAGGCTCTCTGCCTCTTCCCGCGCCCGGTCGATGTCGTCAGGCATCGTCGTCTGCCGCCTTCCACAATTCTGACCCCCACTCCTTGCCTTCGAGCTCCGCCTTCAGCTTCAGCCAGTTCCCCGCCGCCACCAGTGCCTGCGTGACATGGTTGAGAGCGGGCGTCTGCCCATCTTGGCCCGGTTCGTCCAAGCGGGTCAAGAGCTTCTCGTACATCGCGTCGATGCGGGCGGCGAGGTCGGTCACTCCCCCGCGGCCTCCTCGATGTCCTGCGCCAATTCGCGCCCTCCGGGGATACGTCGCAGGGCCGGCCGGAGCGCATAGTAGGGCAGCGCGGCGGACACCGCAGACAGGGGCGGCTGTCCCGTGACGGCCGCCGTGGTTGCTCGGGTCGCTGGGCTTGTGAGAGCCGGGGCAGCACTCTCGGCGACCTTCGACCACGAGGCCGGCATCATTCCCTCAACCGTCTTTCCGAAGACGCGCGCCGCCGTCGGCTTCGGGGGGATCTCCTGGGGGGCCTGCTTGCCGAGGCCGAGGAGGGCCTCCTCGAGCTTCGGCCAGTATTTCCCGGCGTAGGTCTGGAGGTTCCGGTACTCCTTGTTCACGTAGGCCATGAGTCGCCTGGGGTCGAACTTCCCGCTCGGGTCGAGGGACTTCTGGAGGGTGCCGACGTAGGTATAGGCCGCTGCGCGGGCCTGGAGGGCCTCCTCAAAGAGCTTGGGGGCCATCTGGTCTACTCGCCCGAGCGCCCCCATGATCTCGTCTCTCAGGCCCGCCTTGGCCTCTGGTGGGGCATCCCGGTAGGCCCTGACGGCCTGCTCCAGCGTGACGCGGTCCTTCCCGATCGACGGGACGTCGAAGCGGATCGCGTGGCCGAGGCGCTTCTTGATGGCGTCGACGGCCGTGTTGAAGGCCCCCTCGATCTTGCCGGTCCCCCACTTCTGGGCCGCGCCCCAGAGTTCCTTGTCGGTCTCCGCCTGGATCTCCGGGATGACCTGGCCCGCCGCCTTCCCGACACGAGCCGCTTCCGCCACACGAGCGGTCTCGCGGACTGCTGGGGCTGAGGCCGCACCGGCAACCTTGCCGGCGAGGGCCGTGCCGCCGAGGCCGACGCCAGCCCCCGCCACGTCGATCGCCGTCTGCGGCCAGGTCTCGCCCCGTGCCCGGCTGAGTCCGCCGACCGTGCCGAGGGTGCGCGCCGTTTGTGTTACGCCGCCCGCCGTGCCTCCCCCGGCGGCAATCAGCGGAATGGAGGCCGCCGTCTGCATGACCCGCTCGACCCAGTTACGAGGCTCGGCCGCCCCAAGAGCCATCGCCATCGGGCGGTGCTTCGCCGAGTCGATGCGGGCCTCAAGGTCGGCGCGTGGGACTCCCGTCTGTGCCGAGAGGCGAGCGAGGTAATCGTTCTCCGTTGACGTGATGTCCTGCTCGAGCCCGGCGCGCCCGGTCGGCCGCTTGCTCAGTTCGGCTTCAAGTTCTTCGCGTCCCATCAGTCCATCAGCGTCAGGCCGTACTGGCTCTCGATCTGCTGATCCGTGAGTCCTCGCGCACGTGCCCGGTGATAGAGGGGATCAGTCCGCGACAGCGACTCCGTTTTCTTTTGCCGGGGCTTATACTCCGCGAGGCGCTGTGAGAGCTTGTCCATCGTGTCAGGGTCGCCCGTGATCTGGGCCATCCGATTTCGGATCGTCGTGCGGGTGATGTCGTTCGCGCGTTGGGCCGCCTCCTTCGTCATGGCCACGTTCGGCAACGCCTCGCCGCGGATGATCTGGAGGATCGTCATGCGCGGCTGACCGCCGCTCAAGGCGGACGTTAACTCAAGGGCCTGATCCGCACCGAGCGAACGAAACTCCTGGAGGTCGGCGGAGATCCCCGCCTTGGTCGCAAGCCTGTTGATGAGGCCCTGCGTGATGTTCTCACCGGGGGCCGCGGCGTTGATCTTCTCGACGAGCGCATCCATGCGGTCGATGATTCTCGGCGCGATAGCGAGTCGCTCAAGCAGGGCGATCTGCTGGGACGTCAAGCTGCGGTAGGTGGCGGGCTCGCCTTTCGCCATGCGCTGAAGATTATCTTGTTCCTCACGCTTAGTGATCTGGCGGATCTCCCCCTTCGTGTCATAGAAGCTCCCGTGCGCCGGCTGGTCGAGCTTCTCCTCTTCGGCTTTCTTCTTGAGTTCCGCCAGTTCATCGTGCCAGCGCCTTGTCTCGGCGAGGCGTTCCTTGGCCTCGGCGAGACGCTGGTCGCCGAGCTCCTTCGAGTTCGTCAAGTGGGCGATCTGGACCGAGATAGAGTCCACATGCGCCTGCTGCTTGTCCATGAGTCCCTGAAGGTACTGGGCGCCTTCGAGGTTCGCCTTCAGCGGGTCGAGCTCCACGCCCTCCTTCAGCATGTCGAGCTCCCACAGCCTCGCGCGCTCCTGAATCGTGAGGCTCCGATCCTCCATGAGATCCTTCCACCGCGCCCGCTTCGTCTGCCAGTTCTTCAGCAAGGTCTCCGACTGCGCCTGCCAGTCGGCGAAGTGGCGGTCCGCGCGCTCCTTGTCGCCTTCCTGCCAGCCCTTGAGAGCGCCCGTGAGCGCGGCGAGTGAAGCGCGCGCGTCCTTCCGGCCTGCGACGCCCGTCGCGAGGAGCCCGACCCCCTGAATCAGCTTCGCGATCGTGTTCTCGGGGCGCTCGCCTTCGACGGGCGCCAAGAAGGGCGTGAGGCCGACGGAGGGCGGCTTCGGCAGGGTCTCTGCGGCCGGTGGAGCTTCATGTGGCACCGCGGTGATGGCCTGCTTCTCCTCGGCGATCCGCGTGCCGACGCGCTCGGCTCGACGCTTCTGCGCCTCCTGATACTCGCTCTGCGCCTGGCGGACCTCGGGGAGGATGCCGGACTGGGCGACGGCGCCGAAGGAGGGCGGAGGCGCGTCGGGTTCAGCCATTGAACAGGGGCCACAAAAGAAACACGAGTGCGCCGCCGATCAGGATGATCCCGAGTGCCCACGCCCCCACGCGGTCGTAGCGATCCCGATCCTTCTCGGAGTCGGGGGAGGTCATGACTCTGCCTTCACGCGCGCATCCTCGACGCACGCCAAACATTTCCGCTTGCCGTCCTTCGGATCAATGACGAGCTCGTCGGGATGCGTCGGGCGCTCGCAGAGCGGGCAGGGGCGCTTGCGGAAGGTCATGCCGCGCCCGCGCTCAATTTGGCGAGCTGGGCGTTCGCCGACTCGATCAACGAGTCGAGTGCGTGGACCTGGCCCGTCGCCGAGGCGTCCGCTTGGCCTGCGGCTCCCGCAGCACCCGCGAGCCCGGCCTCTGCCGTCGCGATGCCCTTGAGCCCCAGGTCCTGCTCTTGCTGGAGCGCCGAGGCCTTCATCCCTTCAGCCTGCTGGTCGATCCATGCTAACCACGTTGTGAGCATCGTGGAATCGCCCTGGCCAGAGCGCGCGGCGTACTGCTGAGCCTTCTGCTTGGCCGCTTGCCGCCACTCCTCGATCTGCGCCTGGATCGGCCCGGGGATCTGCCCCGCCGCGGCCTGACTCAACTCCTGCTGTCCGAACGCCGCCGCGGGCTGCGCGACCTGTTGCGCCTGCCGGGCACTCTCCGCCTGGACCTTCTGCGCGCGCTCCGCCGTCTTCGCCTGCTGGCCCGCTGCGTGCGCCGCCTGCACCCCACTCACCGCGCCCATCGCCGTCGTCCCGAGCTGGAGCCAGGGGAGCCCCGACTTCGCAACATCCGCGAAGTCTGACAGCGGCCCGCCGCCCGAAGGATGGACGCCGGCCGAGAACGTCTCGGGTGTGAAGGACGGCGCGCTCGGAATGTTGAGCGACTGCGGCTGGAAGTACGCGCCGAAGTCCTGCGAGCTCGCCAGGTCGCCGAAGCCGAGGTCGAATTCACCAGGCATGTTGACTCCTATACTATCCCAGCGGCCGTGCTGATCCGCCGCAGTTCCTGCGAGAGCACCCAGGTGAACGACGCCCATTCGCCAGAATCTCTCAAGTCAAAGCTGCTGATGTCTTGTGGCTGCGCGATCCCCAGCGCCGTCGCCGCATTCCCGAGCGTCTGCTGAAGGCTCTGGAGATAGTCCCCGGTCGGCACCGCCTCGCTCCACTTCTTCGTCGGGGAGTAGCCGAGGGCGAAGAGCCCGGAGCCGTCGCCGAGGTTAGCGTCGCGGTACACTTTGCCCGTGAGCGAAAAGACCTTCGCCGAGAGCGCGCGGCGATAGCCTTCGAGGTAGCCGCAGAGATCCTGCAAGGCCGTGATGTTTTTATACGGAGTCGAAGCGATCTGACGTGCGTCGAGGGCCACTACTGCCCCACCTCGAGCCCGATCTCCGCGAGGCCGAGGGGGCCGCCGCCGGGGGTCGTGGGAGGAACTGCTGCGGGGGCAGGAGCGGGAGCCTCGGCGGGCTGCTGGAGAAGCTGAAACGCCCGAGAGATCTGGAGCGCCTGATTCACCGCTTGCGTGAGTTGCGTCTGTGCGTTGAGGGCGTCGGAGTACTTGATGTACGGATGTCCCGCTGAGGAGAGGCCGACGGTATACTGCCCGCTCGGGTCTTGCTGAACTTCCAGACCAAACTCCTTGAGATTCTCCGGCGTCAAGAGCTTCTGCACCGCCTCCGGACCTTTGCCGACGGCCTCCTGCAACTTCGGCGCGAATCCGCCCTCCACCTGCTGCCCGAGGAGCGAGTACGCCTTCGCTCGAGCGGACCGATAGGGCGTCTGGCTCGGCTCAATCACGGTGGAGTTGAGAATGGAGAGGATCCCGCCGGCCAAGAGCCCCGCCGGGCCGAGCAGGGCGCCGAGCTCCACACCCGCTCCTGCGCCGGCTCCGGCTTCAGCACCCCCAGCGGCCGCCGCGCCAGCCGCGCCAGCCCCCGCCCCCGCTCCCTGGCCGCCAATCCCGAGGCCGACCGGAACCCCAACCCCGCCGAGCTCCGCAGGGATCGCGGCAGCGCCAGTCGCCCCGGCGCCGCCAGCTCCAAAGAGTGCCTGGATCTCGGGCGAGAATTCCCCGGTGATCGTCGTCGGTGATGCGCCGGCACGGAGTGCGGCGAGTGTCGCTGGTTCCGCGCCTGCCCCCGCGAGCCCCGCGCGCTCCCCCGCCCGCTGCGCCTGAAACGCCTGCTCGGTCTCCGGATTGCGCGCGCCGGATAGTGAGTCATCGAACGCGCCGGCACGGCGGAGTTGTTCGAGGGCCTTCTGGCCGAGGCTCGCGATGCGCCCGGTAACCTCATCGCCCGCGGGTCGAGTCCCTCGCGCCGATCCGCCGCCCGTGAAGGCAGGCCCCACGCCAGTCCCGCCCGGAGCGACCGGGCCCGCGCCGCCGGTGACGGGAGCGCCTCCTACTGGCAACGTGGTACTTCCGCGGGTTGACACCTGGACGTCCCGGCCAAGGTAGTCCCGCGCGATTTGCTCGTCTTCCGTACCGAGAATCCCGGTCAGCGGGTCAGCAGGCATGTCACCTCATGGGCACGGCGAGGGCCTGAGTTGCTGACGCTGTTGCTCAAGCCGCTGGCGATAGACCTGTTCCTGATTGGTCCAGTGGCGCTGGTCGAACTGCGGATTGCCGAATTGCGCGAGCGCAGTTCCGGAAACGGTCAGAAGGACGCCGAGCAGGATGCCTATAATGAATCTAGCCATGACACACCTCCATGTGTGTTGTGGTTAGGGTCATTGGCTCGGCCCCACGCCGAGTCGGTGACCCGCTCTGACTATACGCCATGCACGGCCCCCGGCGGAAGGTCTATCGGTTGAAAGTGATCGTGCGTCGTCTCGTGAATCACCTTGAGTCCCAGGGTCGCCGCGTCCGCTTCCACGTCGGGATTGTTTGGCCGCGTCGCCACTTGCGCCCCGGCCTGGTCGTACACCATGTCGGCCCCCAGCCAGAGCTCGTGAGGGTCCCCGGCGAACCCGCCAACGGAGACGGTGTGTTTTCGGCTGCGGCCGTAGGATGTGACGCTCCCGCCATGCCGCTGTCCAATGATCGCAAGAGCTTCCGCAAACTCTCCGACCGTCACGGGATCTCCTGACAGCGGTTCGCTTTCTTCCGATCCTCGCCCGCGTCGTTGATGCAGATCACCTTGAGCCCGGTCGTCAGCGCCTTGATGAGAATCTCCTGCTTCATGCGGTGCTCGTCCAGCGACTTCTGCACGCTCGTCATCTGAGAGGACGTGCTCGTGAAGACCGACGGCACGTAGCCTGCGTCCCGGGCGAGGAAGTAGATCGCGATGAACGCCGGGAACCCGACGACGCCGATGATGCGCACCCACTTCGGCAGCCCGTTGAACATCTCCTGGTTGCCTACCTCCACCATCCTCCGGAGGACGCGGTTCTCGAGCGCCAGCTCTTCCGGAGTCTTTTCATTGGCCATACGCCCTCGACACGGACGTGAGACGAATCGAGCAGGCCGCGCCGACGCGCGGATACGCCACCGGAGCGCGATGAAGGGCCACCTCCGTCTTGGGTCGGCCGCACCAACGGCAGCAGTCGGGCGGCAACTGCGTCCGGTCCGAGCACTTGCCGCCCGGCACCCAGCGGTTGCAGTCGTGACAGAACTGGCGGGTCACCGCGACTCCTCATACGCCTGGATCTGTCGCGCCCGCTCCATCTGCTCGCACCAGGCGCGCGTTTCCTCAGGGGTCTCGCAGACCAGGCAGTAGCCGCGCCCCCCATAGTCGTAAAAGACGCGGCCGCATCGGCAGCAGGGGCGCTGCGCCTCGCGCTCACGATCCGCCCTCGCGCGAGCGTCAGCGCCTTTCCACCAGATGCGCCAGTTCACCACCCCCACGACCACGACGAGGCCGACCCCGAGCGTCACGAGGAGCCCAAACATTCGGCGAGCCCCCAGCGACTTCTGCACGCCTCGCGCCGACTCACCCGCGTCGCCTCCACGGTTGGGATGGTCCCACGATCCAGTGACACAAGGCTGGATAGAGACGCCACGCACGACGCAAGAGCCACGTCACGATCTCGCGGAGCCTGGACCGCATCATCCACGCCCCCTTCTATCGAGCCAGCCGGAGGAGTCGCATCACTCCGCGTCCCGCCAGAACGCCGCGTCGCGGGCCGACTCGTCCGCGAGTCCCCGGTCGATCCAGCGCACCACGCAGCGCCAGATGAATGCGACCCCCACAGCCCAGAGCAGCACGACGGGCATGGGCTCGTCTAGCCCCTGCCCCGGCGATCGAGCCATCCGATCGTGGCGATGTTGAGGGTATCACTCCCCCCGCTCGCGCTCGCCCGTGAGCGGATCTGGCTCAAGGTATTCGTCCAGACGCGAGCCTGGACGCCGAGTCCCGAGCCTCCTGACGCGAGCGGCTGGATCTGCGTGCCGAGCGGCGACGCCGTGATGCTCGGGGCCTGATCCGCCACGTCGAGGGAGGAGAGGTAGACAGAGGCCGCGCTCGTTCCCCCGATCCACTGCACATGCACGATGGCGCAGACCTGAACCCCGGTCGGGACCGTCAGCGTGCGCGTGGCCGCTGCCGTGCCGGGATTCACGACGTTCACGTTCAGCACTGGCACGGTCGCCCAGTAGAACTCGTCGCCGTACTGGACGAAGTAGTTGATCGCCTTCGACCCGTCGGTCAGCACGCTTCCGATCCGACGCTTGTTCGTGTAGGACGCCGGCATCGTGGGAGCCGTCGACGAGGTCGAGCAGAGGACATCGGTCACGGTCGTGTCCGAGCGGTAGATCACGAAGACGGAGTACCAGGTCGAGGCGGCGACAGCGCCCGCGTCGAGACAGCCGTTGCCGGTCCCGGCGGACCACGCGGCCGTGGTCTTCGTGAACGCGGAGGCGAGGGAGATGAGGACGCGGGACGTGATGGCCGCATCATCGGAGGACGCCGCCCCGACGGCAATCCCGATCGTGGTCGAGGCATTGCTGCCGGCATTCGAGAGCGTGAGGCCGGTGAAGGTCTCCGCGAGGCCGGAGGTGACGCCGGGGGCGATCTGGGTCCAGGCGGAGCCGGTGTCGAAATATAAAGTGCCGCCGTTGACGTCTGAGGCGACAAAAAGCCGCCCGGATGTGGAGGCGGCGGGGCGGGCACCGAGAGTACCGATTGTCAATTCTCTCGCGTTCACATATGAGGCAATCGTGCTCCAGTTTTGGTCCAGAAGACTCGCGGCCAGATTTGGTCCGCTCTGGCTGGCGATGGTATTGGGAATCGTGAGATTCCCAACAGGACTCCCGACAGACGGAATGAGTAGGCAGCCAATCAGCAGAAACGCGAGGAGCGTACGCGATTTCATGGCCGTGCCCTATGGCGCCGGTAGTATCGTCGGCAGGCCGCGTTCAGCCGTTGTCGCAGTTCCTCGTGTTCTTCAGGACTGAGGCGCGCCATGCGTCGATGATATGCCGCTCGGTGACATTCACGGCAGTCTCGCCGCACCCGACCGCTGCTGCGTCGAATCACCACATACTCGTGCCCATACGGGCACCGTGTTCGCCGTATCTGCATTGCCGCAAGTCCGACGCCGCGGAGCACATTGGTCCGATGTGATACCGCCTCAAGATGTTGCGGGTTCACGCACGCGCGAACACGGCAGAGGTGATCTATTTCGGTTCCCTCCGGCGGCTCGCCCTTAAAGAGTCGGTACGCCACACTATGCGCGTGGAGCTTTCTGCCGTCTACAACGAGACGGCCGTAGCCGCCACGCATACCGGCAGTCCACAGCCAGCATCCCGAGTTCGGCTCGGGCTCGTACCGCTCCTCAAACTTCTCGCGCAGCGTCGCGCCCATCATGGGAATGACCACTCCCTACTCTGCACGATTTCGAGCTGGACCGCCTGGATTCGATAGGGCACATCGGCGGCGCTGCTGATCGTGACGCCGATGTAATGCCCCCACATATTCACATTCGCCCGCGCGAGGACGGTCCCCTGTGACACGAGCGTCAGGTTCGCGAGCGCCGCGTTCTGGAGCTGGAGCGTCGCCCCGATGGCGTTGATGAGCGTGAGCGTATCGGATGCGGAGATCGTGGTCGTCTGGCTTGCGAACTCCGAATCCACCGTGATCGTCGGGTTGATCTGCCCATTCGGCGACTGGAACTCGAAGCCGATTTTGTAACATGCCTTCGCCGTCGTCGCGAGCCCGAAGTCGAAGAGTTTAAGCTGCACCTTCGAAACGACCGGCGTGGTATTGCTCGCTCCGAACAACTGGAAGATGTGCCCCGCGGTGTCCGCGCCCCACGCCTGCGCGACCCCGTTGACGATGAGGGTCGTGATCCACTTGAGCGTGGTCCCCTGGCTCGCGAGGAACACCTTGCCCTTCGTGAACCCGATCACGATCGGGATCGGCCCCGCGCCGGCCTGCGCCTGGGAGCCCGTGTAGGTCACGAGGAAGAGGAGGCAGAGGAGGTTCTGGACGACGGCGACCGCCGCAGGCACGTCAGGCGTCAGGGTGAGCTGCGGGATGAGGCCGTCGAGTTTCTCCGTCAAGGGCTGGGGCGTCACCCCCGAGAGCACCCAGGGTCCGAAGGGGGCGAAGAGCGCGAGCGCGCGGAAGTAGGGGATCACGGAGTTCGGGGCGTTACTCCCGAGGTCCGAGACGATGTTCGTGATGGAGAAGGACGTGATGACGTTCGGGGCCACGCCCGAGGCCGTCACGTTGGCGAGCTGCTCGATTCCGCCCTGGCCGACGATCCAGAGGGCCTCAAGCGTGGAGGCCAACTCGACGACGTTCCCCGGGAAGGCCGCGTCCGTGATGATGGTCGAGCCAGCGCCGTTCCCCGCCGTGAAGTCGTTGAAGGTGTTGGGCGCGGTGTAGGAGATCGTCCGCCCGGAGGAGATCCAAGCCCGCCCCTCGAACACGGCGACCGCATCACCCTTCTGGGAGGCGGAGATCGTCGTAAACGTCGTCCCGTCGTAGGAGAAGTAGCCCTTCGTCGGGTCGATGATGAGGGCGGTGGAGCCCTGCCACATGCTGAGGCGCGCCGCGGTGGTGACCGTCCCCGCCGCCGCGACGACGGTGACGACGCCTCCGGTGGTGATCTTAGAGATCGACCCGTCCGAGTTGATCGAGACGAAGACGCCGCCCGAGGAGAAGGGCACGCCCCAGAGGGAGGCGATCCCTTGCGCGATGGTGGCAATGGACGCCCCGGGGCCGTTCAGGATCTGGATCGCGCCGTTCCCGATGGGCAGCGCGTTCTCGCACCAGGAGAGCTCGGAGTCTTCGATGCTCGCACGCGCGTCGGTGAGGTTGAGGGTTTTCCAGGTGCGAAATTGGTAAGTACGTGCCTTTGGCGGTCTCGGTTGCCGCCCGCGACCATTTCCGCGCACACCGAGCGACCGCTCAGTGAGCGCCATCAATTACCCGAAGTGCAGACCTGCGCGTATAGTAGTCGCGATTCTGACTAATGTTCTTGCAGATTGTACAAAAGCGCCGTCCACTCGCGCGTCGCCCGTCTAGTAAATGGCCGGCACGGCAATGGGTCTTGAGAGATGAGGCGATCTCTCCCGCACGCCATCGGCCAAGCGCATCGCGGATCTGACCACGACGCCTTGCGCCCATGAACTGATAGAGCATCATCATCCAGCCAGCGGCGCGATGACCGTGGATCGTAAAAGAATAGAGCCGCCGTCCTCGCTTCGGTTGGTACTCGGTAACCTTGCCGACCCGCCCCAGATTGGTGATGTATTCCGTGTGGCCAGTCCAGATCCGTGCCTGTTCGATGACATCCCTGTCCGCCATTGCGAGCTTGATGGTCAGGCATCCGCCTCGCCACATGAACGACCCCTCGCCCTCTAACAGCCCTGCGACCTGTCGAATGTCTCCCGTGGTAGGCATGGACTATTATCCGTCGCCCCCTCCCCACGTCTCCAGCAGAAACCTCCCGAGGAGCACGCAGTGATCCGCCCGCACGACGACCGTCCCGTGGCCCTGGACGGTGATGACGCAGTTCCCCGCGTCGTCGACCTGGGCCTGGAGCTCCCGGATCGTCGGGTCAAGCCGGGGCCGCGCCTGGTTCACGGCGGCCCAGCGGAGGGCGAGGGCTTTATCGGCCACTGTAGAAACTCGGCACCATCCCGGTCCGCGCGTTCAATCCTGTGCCGATCTTTTCTTGATACATCGCGAAGAACTCCGCCGCTTCGTCCCCGGCCCTCTCGTTTATCTTGCACAGGTGCGCCGCGTAGTAGACGACGGGTTCGGAATAGGGGTAGGGGAGCGGATCGGTGTCCGCGAGATTCACGAGGAGATTCGGCGCGGAGTAGACGCACACATCCCACTCGGTCGTGTAGGCGAAGCTGGGCGTCGGGCCGAAGACGATCGTGTTCGGGCCGTAGCGCGCCCAGCCCTCGCAGACCCCCTGGTACGGCGTCCACGGGCGATAGAGCTTGTTCAAGCGCCGGAAGGACGTGTTGGCGAGGATCGCCCGGTTACTGACGAAGATCAGGTTGATCCCGACCACGTCGAACACGTTGGCGACGCCGATCTGCGGGAAGGTGTAGGTGTCGACGCCGACCGTCAGGGAGAACGTCACGAGCTGGCGGTTCGCTCCGGTGTCGAGGTCCCGGCGCTGGATCGCCTTGTTGATGTTCGCGATCTTGTCGGCCTGGCTCCAAAATACGTCATTGGGATCGTGGACTAACCGACGCAGCTCAGCGAGATAATCGCTCAAGGCGTAGGTCGGGGTCGTCGGGACGCCGATGGGCATCTATGACCCCGTGCAGATGAATCGAATGACATCCGTCCCCGCCCCCGAGGAGACCGTGAACCCGTTGCCGCCGTTCTGCACGACCCGGCACGCGAGGACGGCGGAGTCGTTGTCGCAGACGCACGTATAGCTCGTGGAGTTCGTGAAGGCCGCCGCGCCCGCGAGCGCCACGCCCGCCGTCCCGCCCGTGAGCGTCACCGTGTCTTGCACCATGTGGGGCACGTTCGTCCGAGTGCCGCTCGCGTTGGTGAGGACCATTGTGGCGATGACGACGCCGGCCTGCTGGTAGCCGCCCTGCGCATTCGCGAAGCCCAAGCCGGGGTCGCCGCCGGCGGGAGAGCCGACCTGAATCCCCGTCCCGAGATTCAACACCGCCGACGAGGCCCACGTGTAGGTTGTGGAGCCATCAAAATACCGCATCCGCTTTCCTGACGCGTCAAACCAGAACCGCCCCTCCTGCCCCGCCACAAGGCCGGAGGGATCGCCCGCCACTTGCCGCTGCTGGATGTAGTTCCGCCCGAGGATCGTATTCTGGCGCGTGATCGAGTTGGACACGACGCCGGCGAGGCCCGAGCAGTTCACCCCCGTACACACCGGATCGACAATGATGTTCGCTTGCGTGCATTGGGGCGAGCACCCGTTATCGAAGAAGGCGATGATGGACGTGGTGACGGCCGCGTTCGGCGACTGGTAGGTATTCACACCGATCCAGCCGTTCTGGGCGTAGTTCATCTGGATCGCGGGCTGATTCGACGCCGCGTTGCCCCAGTTGATGAAGGTGTTGCCGTCGATGATCGTCCCCGACGGTCCCGAACCGTCTTGCGTCACCGCATCGGACAGGAACGCGTCGAGCTGGATCGCGTTCAGGTAGATGCCCTCGAAGACGTTGTCGCGGATCTGCATTCCGAAGATCGACGTGTTCCAGATCACCCGCTGGAATCCGAGCGAGTAATTGCCCTGAATCAGCGGCCCGCCCGTCGCCCCGCCGAGGGTCCCGATCCGGAACTGCATCGCGATCGCGCCCGCGATATTCGTCTGATCCAGGAAGGTGTTGCGCACGATCCGCGCCGCCGAGACGACGGTGTTGTAGTAGATCGGGAATTTGACCTGGTTGAACCAGTTCTGCTCGATGTTCGCCATCTGGCTGTGGGCCGAGTAGATGCCGTAGCCGTTGGAATTGGAGAAGGTGACCCGCCGGATGAAGACCTCCCACGCCCCGATCGCGGTCGTGACCGAGCTCGCATCGCCGAGCTCGATGAAGCGCGACGCGGTGGTGTCACTGGCCCCCTGGCCGCTGAAGCCCATGTCCTCGATACCGCCCATCTGCCAGAGCGACCCGACGCCAGCGCCGTTCCGGTCCACGAATCGGAAGGCGACGCCGTCGTGCGTCTTGTTAATGGCGGAGCCCTGCGGATTAGTGCCGCCCATGTTGATCGAAAAGCGCCCGGCCCCTCTGAGGATCACGTTTGGCGGAACCTCGATCACGGCGCTGATCTTGTAGAACCCGGCGGGGAAATAGACGACGCGATTCGGCTGGGTTGTGCCCTGAGAGCCAGCGCTATAGGTCTTGTTGATCGCGCTCGTGATCGCGGCGGTATCATCCGTCGCGTTGTCGCCCTTCGCGCCGAAGTCCATCACATTCGTGATGTAGGCGTTCACGGACGTGACCGTCGCGAACTTCGTCCCGTCGTAGACCTTGAGGGCGGAGAGCGTCTGGTCGAAGCACCACGTCTTCCCCGCCGTGGCGGGCGTCACGTTCGTGCAGTTCGGCGTCGCGTTGAGCCACGTGATCGTGGCGAAGATGTTGGGCGCGGTGCCCGGGATAGCGAACGCATCGTGAAGGATGAAGTCCTGCGTCTGCGCCGCGCCGAAGGTGAACCCGGGGGCGGAGAGCACTTCGGTGTAACGGCCGTCGGGGGCGTAATAGGCGTACGTCCCATCGCTCCCCGCCGTGATCGGGTTGCCGAGCGATGACGAGCCGGCCTGGTCGCCGTAGATTGTCGCTTTACTCAAGGTGCCGGCGGTGTAGACCGTGATGGAGCAGGCGGGGATCGCGGCCCCGGTGATCGACTGGCAGAGCCAGGAGCGGCGCTGCATGGCGGAGGCATTCTCGGGCGCGAGACATGCTAGAATCAGCGCCCCAAGGAGGAGCACATGGCGACGAGAGAGATGACGGGACGCGAGGATCTGTCGTGGGTGCTGGGCCGACTTCAGGGACTCGCGGGAACCGTTCGGTACGATCTGCCCGATGAGTTCATCAAGGAATTGCGCGAAGTCGCCGAGCGCCTGGAAACCGCGATCGAAAAGATAGAAAGATAGCTTTCTAGCTCTCCAGGAGGGCGGCGACCATCTTTCGCTTCTGCCGCACCTTCCAGTAGTCACGATGCGCCTCGCGCCATTTCTTGACCTTCTGACGGTTGCATTCGCGACAGACGCGGCCCGCATATCCGCCCGTCATCCGTCCGCGCGTGTTCTCGGGCGTGAGTTCGTGGCCGGCGCCGCAATGAGTTCGGAGGCGCGGGATTTTCCGCTGGCCCTTTCGATGGACTTCGTGGTGTGCCCGAAGCGCCTCGGCGGTCTGCCGGCGCTTCACTGGAGATAAGAACTTCCAGAGCATCGCCGCAACGGCTTGGGCCTGAAGCCACTCGGCGCGGTACACCCACATCGGCGAGCGGGGCTGCTTGTATGGCCCGTAGGGGCCGTAGACTTTGCCGACCCCGACCGCGTTGCGGAAGCGGTCGAGTACCTGCCGGTCGGCTTGCGAGAATGTTAGCTGGAGATGCGGGAGTGCCTGACTCGGGTATTTGACCGCTCGCTTCGGACGATAGATTCCGATCCATCCATCACCATCGAAGAAGCCGGCCGCCCACGCGATCTCGATGAGCCACGGATGTTCCATGGCCGCGAGTATGCGTCAACACGCAGTAGAAAGTCAAGCCCATTCTAGACCACCAAGTTGGTGTACCCGCTCTGTGAAGTGAATGTTGAAGGTTTGACGCATATCCCCTCTAAAACACAGATTAATGCGCCTACATAACCTAGCGCGAAGTTGGGCAACGTGGATGCGAACCCGGTGAAGGCAAAGGCCGCGCTCTCGTGTATATAGAAACTATAATACCTAGTGTTGAAGAAAATGAACTGCCCCTCTGGCATGTAGAGGTCTTGGTAGATTGGGACTCCCGCGACCATGAGAGCGGTAAACGATGCCCTCGCCCCCTGCGCCGACTGATCGAAGCTACTCCCCGGCGTGATGAAGTACGTCTCCGACCCGATGAAGTCGTTGGCGAGCAACGCCCACGTGCCCGGACCACACACGCCGATGTTCGGCGCTTCGCCGCCGGCCGCCTTCGTCGCCGACACGACCATCTGGTTGATGAGCTTCCGCGTGGGGGCGACGGTGCCCGCCGAGGCCATCACGTTCGCGTTCCACCAGGTGTTCGGCGACGCGCTCGAGATGTTGCCGTAGGTTCGGGAGGTCGACGCGATCAGCGGGAAGCCGTCCACGTTGATCGTCCCGTAGGTGCCGTTCGACATCTGCTGGGTCGCGAGGTAATCCGCGATCTGGTTCCCCGCGTCGTTCATCCTGGCTTCGATCAGCGGGATGACGGCCGCGTTCATCTGGAGGATGCCCTCCATCCCGAGGAAGGGGATCGGCACGATGACGGCCTTCATGTTGAAGTCCGCCTCGGTGATGCCGGTCTGCACGGCGGGCTGGTTGAAGGCGCCCGTGTAGTCCGTCGCCTGGGCCTGGACGAAGGGCGAGCCCTGGACTGGGACGGTGACCGATGAGACGCCGCCACTCGCCGTCTGCGCGTTCGCGAGCGCGGCGGAGAGGATGGCGGTCGCTTTGTAGATTTGGACTGGGACTCTGGGCACAAAGGCGCGACGCGTCACACTTGACAATTCGGCACCGATTGACCCGGCGGGCACGATTCCCGTCCCAGTCAGGACACCAAAGCCTAAAATCAACAAGATAGACAACGCGGCCAACCAGGGATATCCTTGTAACTCAGGGCCGTTAGCGGCGGCTACCGCTGACGGCAGCACAAGGACAAGAGCGAGCACGAGGGTTAGCTGGCGCATAGCATCCACTCCTTGGAGGGCCGCGTATGTCGAGAGCCAGGATGTTGAGCCGCCGTCAGGCCGCCGAATGGCAAGCGACGAAGTGTCTCGGGTGCGACCGCCTGATCCAGCCGAAGCAAACGCCGAAGGGCTTTTGGTACATCACGGAATACTGCTCCAAGCCCTGCGCGGGACGACAACGACAGAAGCCGAGGCGCGTCGCTACATGCGCCTTCTGCGGTAAGCGATTCTCTCCGACACGCACCGAAGAAAGTCGGGGTCGTCGCCGCAAGTACTGCTCGAAGCGATGCTCTGATCGCGCCATGACAGACCCGCTCGGCACGATCCGAAAGCAGAACGGCTACCTCGTCTTCAACACGGGGAAGGCCGAGGTCCCTGTTCACCGCATCGTGATGGAGGGAGTCCTCGGACGCCCCCTCACCACCACTGAGACCGTCCACCACATCAACGGCCAACGGGACGACAACCGACCAGAGAACCTCGAGCTCTGGGACCACGCCCAGCCGCACGGCCAGCGCGTCTCCGACAAGCTCGCGTGGTGCGCGACGTATCTGACCGACCACGGCTTCCACGTCACGCCTCCGCCGTCGCAGGCGTAGCAAGCCCCACCACGATCAGGCCGACTAATGCGATCGGCACGACGTGCAGCGGAAAGAACCCGAGCGAGTTCGCGGCGAGGGCCGACACGCTCCCGCCCCAGACCGGATGAACGAACGCGGCGCGATGCGCCCACAGCCAGCCGACGAGGAGAATCCCGCCGATGAGCCCGCACTCGGTGAGCCACTGGATCGGCTCCGAGTGCGCTTCGCGCCAGAGTTCATTCGCCCCGAACGGCAGGAACTTCTCATGGACCTGGAGGAGTGGCACGTGATTCACCCAGCCCCCGAGTCCCCAGCCGAGGACGGGATCGTAGACCGCCGCGTGCTGGAGTCCGAACTTCCAGACGGCGAAGCGGCTGGCGACGGCGGGCGTCGCGAGACCCTTCAGATAGACCATCGAGAAGAACGCCGTCAGGCCGAGCGTGCTGATGAGCCACCCGAGGCGATCATCCCGCTTCCAATACCTGACGGTAAGCCCCACCGCGAGCGCCAAGAGCGCCGACAGCGAGTGCCCCATCCAGACCGCCCAGATCGCGAAGGGGAGCGCCCAGAGGGGCATGAGCGGGGCGAGGATCGCGATGTAGGCCGAGACCGAATCGACCCCCGCCAGCGTCCCGATCGGCTGCACGAGCCCGAGCGTCCCCCCGTCGAAGCGCCCCCAGAGGACGTCATAGCCCGCGAGCTGGTGGAAGACGTAGACCACTTGGAACGCGCCGAGTGCGGCGAGGAGGCTGGCGAGATGAGGGCGCCAGTGCTCGGGCACATGGCGAACGGCCACGAGCATCACCGCACCCAGCGCGAACACGGCTGTGTGACTCGGGCCGAGGGTCACACTGCCGAACTGATCGAGGGTCGCCCCGAGCGTCGCCCCGCGATAGAAGACGGTCACGCCTGCGAGGCCGACAGCCATCCCGAGCCAGCGGTCGCCTTCACGCCAGATCACAGTCCCGAGCACGCTCAGGGCGACCAGGTAGAACGCCTGGAGCCACCAGAGCTCGATCCCCTGGACGATCGGGTATTGCGGGAGGCCCAAGCGCGGGGCCATGAGGGACAACATCGGGAGCCACGTGACGAAGGGGGCCACGACCGCGCCCCCGAGGATCAGTGGCCAGGCGTTCCGCATCGGCTAGATGCCCTGCCGCAGGATCACGCTCATGACGCGAAGGAAGTTCCCCGCCGACCCGAAGCCCCAGAGGACGTTCAGGATGTGGGCGGAGGCGGTGTTGACCTGGCCGTAGGTCGCGGCCTGCAGCACGTTGGCGTAGCTCGGCGTCGCGGAGGTGATCTCAAGGCGACCCCGCAACAGCACCGTGTTGATGATGTTCGGCGTCGCGTTCCCCGCCGCGGCGAGGTTCGTCAGGTTCCCGGTCGCGATCGGGGAGACGTACACGTCGAGCGTGAAGGGGGCCTGGGCCATCGAGGGGCCTGGCGTGAAGGCGTTGGCCATGGCGATCGACGCGGCACTGCAAAAGCCCACGGGGGCGCATCCGGTTGGCGATGTCGTGCCGACGCCGAAGTTCGAGACGACGTTGATCGTGCCCGGTGAGGAGGCCGTGTCGAGCACGCCCGCGATCTGGAGGTGAAGCGGGATCGAGCTATTGAGCGGGCCGAGGGTCGGCGTGCCCGCCGTCATCGTGGAGGACGTGTTCGCCGCCGACTGCGTCGCGAACATCGCGCCCGGGATGACGATCGAGAAGAGGTTGGTCCCCGCCGTCGCCGTGTTTGAGATGACGACCGAGGCCGTCGAGTAGTAGAGCGTCCCCGCCGGCCCGATGACGGTCACGGCCGGCGTTTGCGCGGCGGCCTGCGTGACATCGTCGGGCGCCCACGAGGGGAGCGGGGCCCAGTCGAGGAGCAACGCTGCGATCAGCACCCACGCGATCAGTCGGAAGCGTCGCATACGTCCTCCTCTGGCCATCACTGCCTCCCCTGCTGGACATCCCACGGGGCCGGGTCGAGCGGGCGCCCGGCCTTCAGGTCTTCGAGGTCCTTGTAGGCACGTTTCAGCGCCCACTGGCGTCCGACCGATCGGCCTTCGCCCTCGCCGATCCCCGGTCCCCCGCCCGCCGCCTTCACGAAGTAGTCGCCGCCCGCCCCCTGGATGCCGGGGAGCTCGGTGACGAGGGACGACGACCGGGGCGTGCCGACCTGGTTCTGCGTCTTGTAGTAGTTCGCGGCGACCTCGTAGTCCGCCGTCAGGCGCTCGATCATGAGCTTCTCGATCCGCTCGATGTCCCCGTCCGAGTAGCCCTGGGCCTTCAGCTTCTGGTGGGCGGCCTCCCGCGAGCGGCTCTGCATCTCCGCCTCGCGCTCCCGCTTCCACTCCTCGCGCTCTTTTCGGACTTCCTCGAGTGTCTTCGCGCGCTCGCGCTCGGCGGCCTGGCGCATCTCGGCCATCGGGAGGGAGCCCGGGGCGACCTTCTCCACGAGCTTCCGCATCTCGGGGCCGGTCTCTGGATCGTTCCAGAGGAGGTTCGCCAGACGGCGCTCGGCCTCGACGCGCTGCTGCTGCTGCTCGGGGGTCGGCGCGGGCTTACCGGGTTCGGCGACGATGGGCTCAGTCATCAGGGCGCCTGGACCTGCGTCACGATGACGCGCTCAGAAGACGGCTCGAGCGGCGCGACCGCATCGTGGAAGACGGTGCAGTTCGGGACGTGGACGGAGGTCCCGTAGGTGATCCCGACGCAGTGCGGGGACGAGCCCGTCGCGAGGCAGTCGGGATATTCCGGGCAGGAGAAGTTCGCCACGCTCCCGTCCTCGAGGATCGTGCCTCCGAGCTTGGCGTCCCGCATCGCCGCCTGGATCTTCTTCGCCTGGACGCCCTTCCGCAGCAGGCCCTTCACTGACATCGCGGTCGGCTTCCCGTGATGGTCGGCGTCGTAGCTCGCCTGCTGGATATCCCCGCCGAGTTGGTTCGCCGGCCGGGACTTCATCCTCTTCAGTTCCGCTTCGAGATCCGCGAGACGCTGCTTCAGCTCGTCACTTTCGGCCATCGCGCGTCCTTTCGGGGCCCGTCACGAGATACGGCCGGCCCTGCGACCAGTGCAGATAGAGCCCGTTATCCTTCACGCGCTCGCACGTGAGCACGTGCATCCCTTCGATCCGGAGGATCGCCTGGTGCGCCCCGCCGCAGTGGCCGCAGGGCTTCAGATCCACGAGGCGCGGGACCGGGGTCGCCATCCTAGTCGTTCACGTTCGTGGACTTCCGCGCGACCTTCACCCCGGTCGGCCCGCCGGATTCCAACTGTCCGATGTACTTCTGCGCCGACTGGGAGTGCGGGAGGTTGTCCTCGTTCCAGCGGCCGGCGTTGCCGAGCCCGCCGACCTCCATGAACCTCGGGGGGTTCATCATGCGCCCCACGAGCTGCTGCTTGTCGCGGGGGTCTCGGATCGGATAGATTTCTGGACTTACGATGCCTCCGGGCATGGGAGCCTCCTCAGTCGTTCCGGTTGTGCGCCGTCTTCGCGACCTTGACCTTCGTCGTGGCCTTCTCGATCTGCGCGATGTTCTTTTGGGGCGACTGGGAATGAGGGAGATTGTCTTCGTGCCATCGCCCCGGATTTCCCAAGCCGCCGATCTCCATGTAGCGCGGGCGATTGTCCATCCGCCCGACGATCATTCGCTTATCCATCGGGAGCCTGATTTCGAAGAGGTCTGGCTTCGTGATTCCGCCTGCCATCTACGCCGCCTTCCCTGGTTCAGTCGCCGCCATCGGAGGAGCCCCGCCACCGCCGAGCCCCATCTGGCCCAACCGCGCCTTGATCGCCGCCGCTTGATCGGGCGAGGGCTGCGATTGCGGGACCGCGCGCTCGCCCATGATCTTCACTTCCTGGCGTGTGAGATCGGGCTGGGCCTGACCGAAGCGCTTGGAGAGGATGCCGGCGACTTTCAGAAGGTCTTGCTCCTCTTCGGTGCCGTTCCCCATCATCGGGACGGCACTCTTGACGAGCGTGAGGATGATCCCCGCGAGGTGCATGCCTCGCGCTCTGATGCCCGCGTTCTGCGGAGGGACCGTTGCCGGCGCCGTCGTCCCCGGAGGGATCGGCGGACGCCCCGGCATCGGGGCCCCCATCGGCATCGGGGTTGGGCCTGGCTGCATGCCGTCAGGCATTAGCGCCCCCTCCGGTAAGACCGGCGGCCATTTCTAGCTTTTCCAGTGCGCGGATCCCTGCCGGAGATCCGACCGACGTTCTCAAGATGGCGCTCAATCCTCGCCGCTCGATCTCGAACGACATCGGATGTGCTTCCGGCGCTCGCCGCCGCGCGCTCGGCCATCCGCTCATACTTGTCAGGCATCACGTCACCTGGCGCGGCGAGCCGAACGGCCCTGGTGCCGTCGAGCGCGAGCTCGCCGGAGATTGCGCCGGGCGGCCTGTGAGTGCCGCCGACTCAACCGCGCCATGCACGCCTAGCGGCCTCGACCTCGGCGCACGCGACCTTTTCCGCCGCGCCCGCCTCCGCCCTTGCCTCGCTGCTCCTGAAACACTACCGACCCTTCCGGCGTCCGCGCCGACCGCGTCGATACATCACTCGCTCGGTGAACATTGGCGTCGACCTCCTTGGTCGCGCCCCCACTCTGCTTCGGAGCGGGGCACAGATTTAACAACGCCTCACCGTGACAAAGTTTTGAACGGTCTGTCTAGACGCCACTTTTCTGCTCATGGGAATGGCGATGTCCTGGGTTAAACTGTTCCCTAATGGCTGACGGCATCCGAAGATTCGGGCTGCGTGGTCCGCGCGGCGTGCGCCTAGTCGGCCTTATTGACGCTGCGGATGCTGGCGTGCTCGCGCATTCGTGGTATGCGAAGTGCGGCCCGCACGATAGAACACACTATGTCTACCGCGTGATAACGAAGCGGCGGGACCGACCTCGGCGTATCGTGCTGCTTCATCGCGAACTGCTCGGCTTGGAGGCCGAGGATCGGCGCGAGGGCGACCACATCAACGGAAATGGTCTCGACAATCGGCGCGCCAATCTAAGAATCGTCACGCACGCTCAGAACGGACAAAATCGCCGACGCAACCGTAATAATCGTTCCGGTCGCCGCGGCGTCTCATGGGATCACCGAGCCGGTCGCTGGCGCGCGGATATAAACATCGGGGCACGTCGAGTATTCCTCGGCTATTTTGTGGCGGTCAACGAGGCGGCTGCGCGAGTGGTTCAAGCCCGCAGCGACCTAATGCCATATGCGACTAACTAGCGTCTGGGCGCTGGAGCGAGAAAAGGAGGCGAAGGCGTTGTTGGAGCGGATACTAAAGCGCCACGATGGGAATCGGACGCGGGCAGCTCGAGAGCTGGGTATTGAGCGGAACTATCTGCGGCGACTCATTCGCCGCTACGGTCTGAAGTAACTACCCCCGCATCGCTTTTACTTCTTTGGCTTTGGCCTCCCGCTCCTTGACCTCGAGCACCCGCTCCGCCCGCTTCGCCGCCGCTTCGGCGAGCTTTCTGGCCTTGGCGACCAGCAGCTCATCGTGCGGCAAGTTCAGCAGGCGGATCGCGTCCTCGTTGTCGATGGCGCCCCACTGCTTCGCGAGCGCGACCTTCTGCACGATCTGCTCGGAATAGACCGGCGAACTGCTGTGCGCGGACACGCGGACGACAAAATCGTTCGGCATCTGGGAGAGCCACCACTCATCCCCGTTGACCTTGCGGAGCGTCTGCGACATCACGCGGCGCTGGAGGCGGAGCATCTGGGTCGAGATCCCTTCGATCCAGTCCTCGATCTTCATGGCGCGAGAGAAGGTGGGGCCGGAGGACAGCGAGGCGAGGACAGCCGCTTGCTCTCCTGAACGCACCCCGGGCTCGGATTGGCCGTGCAGGATGGGGGGCAGCCCAAACTGCGCTGCCATCATCCGCTCGATCTCTTGAATCTCAGCGAACGCATCCGGAGGCATCTGCGGGACGACGGGCTTGATGTCGGTATTCCCGGGACCGGGAGGGATCGGGAGGAAGCCGCCTGGCTCGCGGAGGGCTTCAAACTTTTCCTCCAGGATGCCGGTGAAGCCAATGCCGACGAACGGGGGCCGATAATTCATGCGCATGATGTAATCCACTTGCGAGAGGCGATCATCGAGCAACGCCTGAAGTGCCAGTACCGATTCAATCGCCGGCACGCCCCAGCCGTAGCCTGGCACGGAGGAGTAGCGTAGCGGGTGAAACGGGTGCTCGCCCTGGATCAGGGGATTGATTGGCTCCCATAAGATGCGCTCTGTGGGAAGAAAGTTCTTGACGACGCGGTAGTCCTGCTCGTCGTCGTCAAATACCCATAACTCCGCGAGCGGGACGACGGGCTCCCGGACCTGGGGAATCGCCAGAGACGTGTCGGACGAGTAGTTGACTTGCCCAATCATATTGGGCGACGCCTGGGCGAGAATCAGCCGCTGCACTGTGGGCGGCAGGAAGTCACTACCGCCGCTTCCTTCCATCGGCGTCGCGTGCTCGCGACCCTCGGCGATCAACTCCTCCCGATACTTCACGTCGGGATGCGTCCGGACCATGCGCTCGTACTTCGGGAGCGACATCGTGTACCAATGCACGATCGCTTCTTGCCGATCGAAATCGTCGCTGTCCTCCTCAAGCACGCCGATGTCCGAGGGGTCGGGCAAGACGGTGAGCATTGGGGCGTTGCGATCCACAATCACCTTCGCCGTCAACGTATCCATCGCGTGGGCCCACCGCACCGCTTCGAGCGCGACGATTCCCGTGTCGGTGTCGTTCCAGAGGCGCTGGAGTTCGAGCCGCGCGCCGTCTTCTTCTTCGATCCACTGATCCCCATAGTGCGGGGGCAGAATCACGCCGAACCGAATCCGCTCCGGCGCAAACAGATGCGCGGTGGAAATGTTGACGAGCTTTTCGATCGCATTATGACGCGCGGGTACCCCGGCATCCGAGCCGAGGAGCAACCAAGAGCGCATTCTTCTCCATTTGCTGCGCCGGGAAGTTCTGGAGGACTCGCACTTGCGGATCAGATCCCTGTAGATTCCGAATCGTGTCGTTCGATTCTCCGGGAGTTTCATGAGCGCGGTGCGCGGTGACGATAGTAGTAGCGGACGACTGCCACGCGGTTGCTCTCCTTCATGCACCGACGGCAGCCGCGCTGACCGCTGTATGTGATGTCGTAGGGATGACCTTGAGGGCAGTGAGTCTTCCGACCATTCAGCGCGCCTTGACCAAATCCACGGTTGCCGTTGACGCCGATCGTTGTCGGTTCAAGATGGTGGGGATTCACACAGCACCGGACACGGCAGAGATGGTCGAGCGTGAGGCCGGGCGGAATTGGCGACCGGAGCATCTCGAAGATTAGCCTATGGGCGCGGCGGGTTCCTCCCTGCCACATGACTTCGGGGTAGCCGTCTCGGGTGCAGGCCCCCGTCCAGATCCAGCACGCTGAATTCGGCTCGTACTCAATCTTCTGCTCAATTCGGGCGGGCAGCTCCACGCACCCTAGGCTACCCTACTCGCGGGTCGGTCGTCTATATCGACGGTCGATCTTACTCCCGACTGCTGGTGCCGGCGGCGTGCGAACAGGAACGTCGCCAGTCGGCACGACCTCCGGCGCGGGCTTGCCCCCCACCGGCCGAAACTGCTGGCCGGCACTCGCCGCGACCTGGTTGGCGATGTGGGGCGCGCCGAATTCCCCGAAGGTGTTGGCGAGCGCCTGGGGGACCGCACGGGTCGGGACGACCTTCAGCGGCCCCCAGCGGGAGGTGGCGTCTCGGGCGAGGACCTGACTCGCGCGCTGTTCCTCCCAGGCCTGCTGGGTTATGCCGTCTACGCGGCGGGCGATGTTGTGGCCCTCGGTGGAGATGTTGACCTTGTCAAACAGCCTTTGGATACGTCTCGACCCGCAAACGGGACAAGTTCTAGCGGCCACCGGCAATTCGTAAACCGGCGAGGCGCCGTCTTCAGTCCGGCATTTCCTGGAGTTGCACGCGAAGTTAGCTCTCGGCCCGATGATGCTCACGCGAATGCCGTCGTTCGCCGCTGATGATAGCGCTCACGCTGCCGCTCGCTCCGGCACCGACGACAAAAGCGCCTGCCGCGATAATCTACCGCATCGTATGGATGTCCGTTCGGGCACGCCGTCTTCGCCGCATGAGCCGCGGCGGGCGTGTTTCCTCTGAGCATGTTGATTCGATGCGTGACCGGTTCTAGATGCGCGGGGTTGACGCAGCAACGGACCCGGCAGAGGTGGTCGAGCTCATATCCAGCCGGGACCGGTCCGACGAAATGCTCATAGGCAAGGGTCGCAGCTTTGGTCGTTCTACCAAGCGCGAGCACCCACAGGTAGCCGTAGCCATGCCCGCATCGAGAGCCCACCCAGATCCAGCACCCGGAGTTGGGTTCGGGCTCGACCTTGGCCTCAAAGCGAGCCAACTCGTTCGCGTTCACCTCGGCCTCCCCCGCTGCATCACGCCTTGCAAGTAGTTCCCCACCAGCCGCCCCTCCACACTCTTCGGCGCCCACCGATCCGGCCTCTTCTGGCCTGCAAGCGCGGCCACCGTTGGAAGCGCATTTCTCAGGAAATGCTCCACGGCGTAGCTGGCACACACGACCCGGCTATCATCCGACACGCCCCCCGCCTCGATCACGTCCGCGTCCCCTTCCTCCCCCCGCCGGAGGCCGTCGAGCCCGTCGATCAGCTCGGGCGAGCGGATCACGACGTGCCCCCGCTCGATTTCATCACGAAGCTGGTGAATGATCCAGGGGCGAATCTCGGCGGACATCTTCCAGCCGAGAGGGGCTGAACGCATAGTGCTCTGATCAGGCCGGACATACATAAACATCTGAATCGCCCCGATGATATTTCGCAAGTCCTTGCTCTTGATCGCCGTCGGGCTCAACCCGTACCCGTAGTTCTGAATCCGCTGGATCTCGGCGAGCACGTACTTCCCCACCGTCCCGACCTCGAGCGCGAAGAAGGCGGGGACGCGGCAGCGGTAGGCGCCGGCTAGATGCATCGCGAGCCACGCGAACTGGTACATGCTCCCCTCGTCCGCCGCGTACTCCGCGACCTGGACGAGCTCATCCGCCCACGCGCGCCAGACCTGGCAGACGAAGGCCGCGGCGTCGGGGTCGGAGGAGCGGGCCGGGTGCGCGGAGACGACGTAGACGCCCTGGGGGTCGGGCTCCTCCCAGATGCGAAGCGGGCCCGCCGGGTCGGGGTCCAGACGCATGGTGTCGATGGACGTCCCGAAGTCGTAGCGGTAGGTGGAGGGGTCAGGGGCTCTGGCGAGATCCCGCTGGAGGCGCTTGATCGTCTCGCGGCCGATGATGCGGTCCCCGAACGCGACGAAGCACTGCTCCGGCAGCGAGCCGTACTCCTGGTCCATCATCGCGGTGTCGCCGAAGAATTCCTCCGCGAGCGTCCAGCGATACCAGGCGAGCTGCTCCTGGGTGACGACGTCCTCGTACCGCTCGGCCACCGCGTCCATCCACTCGCGCTCCTCGGAGGACGGCGGCTCCTCCCCGTAGCGCTCCCACATCGCGGACTCGGAGGGGTCGATGCGGAAGTCCTCGCGTCGCCACCAGCCGAGGAAGACCCCGCGCTGGCTCACGGCAGTCTGCGCCGTCCGCCACATGTCCCGGAACGGCCCGGCCCCTTGCGCCGTGGAGATCGACATGCGGAAGCGGCGCGGGTGACGCTTGGAGAAGGCGGCGTTGAGGGAGCTAATCGCCTTCTCGTTATTCCACGCCCCGATCTCGTCGTCGATGCGGAAGTTGAGGCCACGCGAGCGCCCGAGGTTCGACTTGAGATTGAACCGCTTGCCCGCCGCCGCGAAGATCAGGCGCGAGCGATTCGGGGCGGACCACGCGAGATGGCCCTGGTTATTGACCCGCGTCGGCCAGCGGTAGGCCGGCGGCAGCGAGTCGAGCATCTGGAGGAGCACGTCTCTCCGGAAGTCGCGGTTATCGTCGTCGTCGGAGGTGTAGCAGCCGACCATGCCCGGATAGGTCTGGAGCCAGTAGAGAGAGAGCGCGTCGCCGATGGTGGTCCCCCCGATCTGCCGGCCGCCTTTCAGGACCACGAACTCATGCACTCCCGCTTCCAGTCCCGCCGCGAGCTCCTGGAGCAAGTAGTCTTGCGTCCCATACATCCGCGTGAACGGGATCACGCCCTCGTCCCGGCTCGGGATCGAGAGGCGAGCGCAGAAGCGGCGGAAGTTGGGGAGGGAGAGGGTCATGCGCTGGATCGGTGCTCCCTGTCCCATTGTCGTTTGCAGGCGCGACAGTAGCGTCCGCCAGAACGGAAACGCCCCGTGTTTTCCGGCGTGAATTCATGCCCGCGCTTGCAGTGGGTTGCCACAGGTCGCGGAAGGATACCGAGGCGTCGCCGTCGCGCGGTTTGCCTGAACCGTATTCTCGCGTGATGGGTTCGGTACTGGCGGGCATCCGCCTCGCGCCTACATTGACGGCAGACTCGCTTGATCCGCCCATTTTTACGAGCGACGAGGAGATTATCGCCGCTATAGGGATGCCCGGAGGGGCAATGCGTTTTCCGCCTCTCGTTCTCTCCGGTCAGCCCGCGCCGAATGTTGGTTGCACACGTCACCGCCTCCAGATGTTCTGGGTTGACGCAGCAGCGGATGCGGCACCGGTGATCGAGTTGGAGGCCCGATGGAATCGGACCCCGGAAATGTTCATACGATACTCGGTGCGCCAACTTCATGTGCCGCCAGCCCCTCAGCTTAAATTGACCATAGCCGCCGGGAATCGTTGCACCAATCCAGATCCAGCACCCGGACATGGGTTCATGCTCAATCTTCGCTAGGAACCGCTCTAATTCAACCGGCGTCATCGACTACTGTTATCTTGAGCGTCCACCGTTTTCGTTTGTCCGCTGGCCCACGCAGTGCCCATGACCACAGTTCTATCCTATTCGCACCCGCTAACCAGAATTTAGCCCGAATCCAGATTCGTTCTGAGTGAATTTTGGCTATTCGTACTGGGGCATCATCGGTCCGGCAGACCTGAATCAGGAGCGCTCCCGGCTTGCCGGGCTCTACGGCGAGCACATCCCCGAACCCGAAAGAGGTCCATGCGGACCCCCGAGCCGCCATCGGGACGCCGGACGTGGGGGTTCCATTTCTCCACCACCGCCGCGAGGCAGCCGCGCTTGCGGAGGGCGAGGAGCGTGCGCTGGGTCGGAGAGATCACCGCGGGCCAAGCACCGCGAGCGAGATGAGGAGGACCCCAAGAAGAAATAGCGCGACCCGCGGCGTTAGAATTACTTGGACATATCGGCTGTTCACCCTCCCGCCTCCTGCGCCCCCAGCGCCTGAAGCAACTGGCGACCGATAAATTCTGAGTACGCGGGCGGGATGGCCTGAGTGCAGCCACGATAGTCCGCCCATGGCATCTCCATGACCGACTGAGCCTCGGCAGTCGTTCGAGCAGCGAGCCCAGTCCTCATCTTCCAGCCGCCAGAGTCGTAGACGCCTACAGGCCGGCCCTGAGTCTTGTGTCGGCAGCCGGTTGACCAGAGAAATACATTGGATTCAAACCACCGATGCCGCCGCACCCTTAGACCAAACGCAGAACCGCAGAGCATGCTGGCGATCTTCAACGGCGCGCCCCACACATTCTCGATGACGTAGACGCGACCGCTCTCCATGAGTGCCTCTCGCGTCGGAGCGATCAGATCAGGGGGCTCTGGTAACAGGCGCGCCTTGTTGTGCTTGTCGAACAGGTTGCGGAGTTGCGTATACGCCTGACACGGCGGGCTCGCGTGGATCGCGGCGAACTCCCGCCCGTGCTCACGGACGTACTCCAGCGCGTCGGCTTGCACGAACGTGAATGGATACCGAGGCTGCGGCTTGATGTCCACGCCGACGATCTCGGTGAACCCGGCGCGGTGATAGCCCATCGCCGCACCGCCGGCTCCGCAGAAGAGGTCGAGGAGTCTCATCGCGCCTCCAGCGCCGGGGGGATCACCACTCCGGCCTCGCGCCACAGTCGCACCGCTCGCGCCCATCGGTCCAGACGTGAATGCCAGGGCCGCAGAGGTTCAGCTCGACCTCGTGGAAGAGACACACATCATAGTAGCGCGCCTGGAACCCGTGGACGCGGTCACAATGGTGGTCGCAGGTGAGGCAGAACACCATGCCGTACCCTACCCGGCCCTACCGCGCCAAGCCCCGCCAGAGCTAGCCACACCAGTCCTGGCCCTGGCTCGTGCCACGCCGAGGTAGATTAACGCCTGCTCCCGGAGCGCCCGCTCCACGACCGCGCGCGGCAGCACGCGCTCCCGCTGCTGCTGCTCGTCGTAGATCAGCACGGTCCGCGGTCTGACCCGCAGGATCGTGAACGTGATGTCGAACGGCGGCGCGGTCTTGAACCGCGCGCGCTCGAGGTGGGAGAGATTCACGCCTTCTCCTGCTCCTTCACGTTTTCGCGCAGCCTGAGATACCAATCCAGCGCCTCGGCCAGCGGCGCCGTGTGGTAATGGAATGCCTCGCCCATCGGCTCAATCCCGTCGCAAATGGCGTGGTCCTCTCTAAAACAAGCAAAGAGCCGGATGCGGAGTGCCGACACCGTGTCTCTCATTTCGCCTCCTGCTCCTTCACGAACTTCGCCAAGAGCTTGTAGGTGGCCTCCGCCCGGATCCGCGCGAGATTCAGGCTCCGGCCGGTGGCGTGGACGGCGAACATGATGCCGTCGCTGGTCTTCGTGATGCGGACCGAGGGACGCTCGCCAGTGCCGTTCTGGAGGTAGACGACGCGGCTAGTTGTTCTTGGCATGATCTGGCCATCCGTAGAGATCCATGAGCCATCGCGTCATCCAGAGCCGACGCAGACAGTCGCAGGGCGCGTAGCCGTTGCGGCAGGAGAACAGGTGCGTGATCACCGCCCGAACTCCCGCTCCATCCACATGAGACACCGCGCGTTCCGATCCGACGTCGTCACCTCCGGATGCGCGACGCGCCAGACGGTGAGTTCCAAGTCCCCGATGCAGAGCCACGGTTGAGCGTGACGGCGGTAGTTCGGCACCGGGCAGAGACAGCGGAACTCCGGGATGCGCTCGCCAGGGAGGCGCGTCAACGCCGGGCGCGCGGTGTAGGGCTGGAGGCCGTCGCTCATTGTCGCGAGAGGACGGAAAACAGCTGGCCCAGTAGTGCCACCACGAAGCCGACTAGCACGATCGCTTGGCCTCCTGTTAGGTCAGTCGCCTTTGTCGGGAATGTGAGGAGCAGGCCAAAGACCATGATGGCCATCCCGAAGAGACCGGAGACGGCAAACACTGCTGAAGCCGTCACAGCTTCTCCTCCTCCAGCTCTCGCACGAGGCTCACGAGCGCCGCGAGGTCCACGCGCTCCAACTCCGCGTTCGGGTCGCCGCACCACGTCTCCCGGAGCTTCGCCACGCGCTGCTTGTTCGACCGCGCCATCGCGATCCGGGCGCGCTGGATGAGGCCGGCTCGATCAGCCTCCGGGCTTGGGAACAGCACGGCGGTCTCGCTCAACACCGCTGGCGTGCCGACGGGCTGCTCGGGTCGCGGCTGAATGCTCACCACCTCCGTCGCCGTCACCGCCGTGGGCGGTACCTCCACCTCACTCTCGTCGAGCATCCCGAGGCCACAGAGGGAGA
>Ga0209160_1000538_pt1 | contig 31259 bp, 37 predicted proteins | sample GraSoiAngelo_153_FD_186167 | JGI IMG/M metagenome (GOLD analysis project Ga0209160, IMG submission 186167) | Grasslands soil microbial communities from the Angelo Coastal Reserve, California, USA - 14_1009_12_40cm (SPAdes) (version 2) | ecosystem: Environmental > Terrestrial > Soil > Grasslands ...
GACGATTTCGGTGACGCCCTCGTTGCGCTTCTGGTTCTTGTAGGAGGCGTTCGCGATCGCCGGTGGCACCGTGTGGTCCTTGTCGCCGGAGATGATCAGCAAGGGTCCGCGGTTCGGGTTCTTGGTGTCGACTTTGGCCTCAGTCCAGGGGTTGAGGTTTTCGGCTGCCGCCTGAAAGAGCGGGGCGCCTGGGGCGGGCACGGCGAAGGTTTCGTAAAGCTGCTTCGCCTCATCTTCGGCGACGACGTTGGCGAAGGCGTAGCGGAACTGCTCGTAGGTCAGCGGAATCGCCCGATTGCGGTTGGCTGGATTGCCAAGTACCGGCGATGCCGCTTTCAGCGATGAGAAGGGCAGCGGGAGGACGCCGCGGAAAGGCGCGGGGTCAATTGCCACGGATGCGGCGGATAGCCCACGCCCAGCGATGATTTGCGTCACGAGGCCACCGAAGGAGTGCCCGATTACCGCCGGCTTCTCCTTCAGTTGCCCAATCACGTCGGCATAGTGATCGGCAACCTGTCCAATCGTCTTGTGAGCAAAGACCTCTGGGTGGGCTTTCGCGGCTTCGACGGTTTCAGGATCATCCGGCCATCCAGGAGTAAGAGCTGCGTAGCCCGCCGCCTCAAAAACGGCCACCCACCGGTCCCAGCTCGTTGGCAATAGCCAGAGCCCATGGATGAAAACTACTGGCGTCCGTCCACTCGCGTTGGCCTGATCGATCTGCTCGGCAGTCGTGCGATCTGCGGCACTAATCATTCGGAGCCTCCCTCTTCTGCGACCTGCCGGCGTCGTCGACAACTCTACGCGGGCCTGCGGCTTTTTGCCAGATCGCTCGAGACTCGGCAGCTATGAGCTCTGCCGGACCTGCTTGACGCGGATGGCGATGAGCTTCTTGACGAGCGGCTCGGGGAGCGTACGGTCGATCGGAAACTGCAACGCGCCCTTGGACGTAACGTAGCCGCGCACCTCATCAGGGATCTCGGCAAATACGGAACCGCTGTGCGGCAGATAGCTGAGGTGGTTCTTGAATGCCGCGAATCCAGCGACGACCTTCCCCTGGAGCCGGTACGCGGGTATCCCATAAGACATGCCCTCCTCCGCTTCGGGAACAATGCTGTGGATCGTCTGCCGGAGTTGCTGCAGGGTGGTCCGCTTGGGTTCGTCAAGTTTCGCCAGGTAGTCGTCAATCTCTTGCTGCGACATGAGCTCAATGCTCAGATTACTGTGTGGGCGCGTCCGCCTCGGCCTTATGATGAGGACGGAGGGAGCGAGCATCATGCAGCTCTCGGCCACCGAGGTTGCCGCCGGGGCTGTGGCAGCGGCTCCGATGAATTCGAGGCACAGACCCAGGCTTGATTTTCGGCACGAGGTTCCATAACGCATACAAGGAGCACCATCATGAAGACCGATTGGACGACCGAAGTGAAGGGCACCGGCCAGTACGCTGAGGTCAACGGCATTAACCTCTACTACGAAACTCAGGGGACCGGACGACCGCTGATCTTGCTGCATGGTGGGCTTGGGTCCGGCGAGATGTTCGGGCCTGTTTTGCCACTGTTGGCGCAACAGCACCAGGTCGTCGCCGTCGACCTGCAGGGACACGGCCGTACAGCTGACATCGATCGACCGATCGACGTCAAGCTCATGGCCGACGACATCGCGGCACTGATCGACCATCTCGCGCTGGCCCGCCCAGACATCGTGGGCTACTCGCTCGGCGGTGGCGTGGCGCTGCAGACAGCGGTGAAGTACCCCTCCAAGGTCCGACGGCTCGTCGCCGTCTCAGCGAACATCCGGCCGGACGCGATCGATCCGGCGATGCGGGCGCAGCAGACCCAGGTAAATGCCGCCGCCGCGGAGTTCATGAAAGACACGCCGATGTACCAGCTGTACCAGCGGGTCGCGCCGCGCCCCGAGGACTTCCCCAGGTTGCTGACCAAGATTGGAGAATCGATGTCTAAGGACTACGACTTCACAGAAGACGTCCGCGGCCTCAAGGTGCCGACACTTATCGTCGCGGCCGATGCCGACATGGCACCGCCCAGCCACTACGTCGAGGTGTTCAAACTGCTCGATGGCGGCCTGAGGGACGGCGGCTGGATGGGCGAGGGCCGGGCAAAGGGCGGGCACGCGCTCGCGATCTTGCCGGGCCTAACCCACTACAACATCTTCAGCTCGCCACTATTCGCCGCGGCTACTCTCGCGTTTCTCGAATAGCAGCCGACCAAATGCGCCGCCGCGCAGACTAGGCGCCTGCGCTCTCGGTGGTACTCGCCCAGACGAACCATTGCCGGATAACGCCACGAAGGCCGTCGGCATCGAACGCAACGGCGTTTTCCAGGTCAGGCAGGCGGTAGGACAGGCGAAGGTGGCCTAGATCCGGGCCGACGGCGACAAACACCGTGTCTCCTTGCCGGGTCAGGGCTTCGAAGATCCGTCTCTCTGCCGCGGTGAAGTCGGCCACATCAGTCGTGCGTTTGAGGTAAAGAAAGCGTCCATTCAACTGCAAGACGCCGACCGAGGTAACGACAAGATCTTCCGCCCCCTCCGGGACAAGTGATGTCTCGTGCTGCAGCCAATCGAACCAGCCCGATTGCTCGGCGTCCGTCTCGACCATCTCCATAGCCATAACGACGCGGACCGTTGGGCTCCTTCACCCCCTTGACGGATGGTGCCGAGACGGATGACGTCGGCTCGGTGGCTCCTAAAAACGCTCGGATAGGCCCGAGTGGTAGAAGAAAATCATGAAAGTCACCAGGAACAGCCCCGGAACCGCTCAGGGGCCGAGTGGGTGGTTCACGGGCGCGGCGTACATCGACAGCCTCGCGGCTCCGTCGGGGCCCTCGCGCCTGAACGCGAGCAGCGTCCATTTCACGCCGGGCGCGCGGACCGCGTGGCACACCCACCCAAACGGTCAGACGATCTGCGTCACCGAGGGCGTCGGGCGCGCGCAAGGTCGCGGAGGGCCGATCGAGGTCATCCGTCCCGGCGACCGCGTGTTCTTCGAGCCCGGCGAGGATCACTGGCATGGCGCCGCGCCGGATCGCTTTATGACCCACCTCTCACTGGTCGAAGTCGATGACAAAGGCAACAGCGCGACCTGGGGCGCCCACGTGAGCGACGAGGAATACGCGCCTTCGCCCAAGATAGAGGGTGCGTAGCCATGCGTGCGGCTGTCTTTTGCGGACCCCACTGCATCGAGGTCACTGACCGGCCCGATGCCGTGGTCCAGGCGCCGACTGACGCCGTCGTCCGGGTTGTCCTGGGGTGCGTATGCGGCTCAGACCTCTGGTACTACCGCGGCGAGTCTCCCCACACGCTGGGCCCAATCGGCCACGAATTCATTGGCGTCGTCGACCAGGTCGGGACGGAGGTGCGCCGCGTCGCCGAGGGCGACTTCGTCATCGCGCCGTTTAAGTTCAGCGACGGCACATGTGCACACTGTCGCGCGGGCTGGACGTCGAACTGCGTCGCAGGCGCCCCGTTTGGGACCGACGGAATCGACGGCGGGCAGGGGGAGGCTGTGCGTGTGCCCTTCGCCGACGGCACCCTCGTTAAGGTCCCCGGCTCCGGTCACTCAGATGAAACCCTGCGCTCGCTCCTGACGCTCACCGATGTCATGGCCACGGGCCACCATGCAGACGTGAGTGCCGGCGTCAAAACCGGCAGCGTTGTCGCGGTCGTTGGGGACGGCGCCGTCGGTCTGTGCGCCATCATTGCTGCGCGGCGCCTGGGCGCCGCCCGGATCATCGCCCTCAGCCGAAACCCGGCCCGCCAGACCATGGCTCGGTCGTTCGGCGCCACGGACGTCGTGGCCGAGCGCGGCGACGCGGCAACAGAGGCAGTGCTGGAGATAACGGATGGGATAGGTGTCGACGCCGCGGTCGAGTGCGTCGGCACGGCCCAGTCATTCGCGACGGCGTTCGCTATCGCCCGACCCGGCTCGATAGTAGGTTTCGTCGGGGTGCCCCACCGTGTCGAGGTCCCAATCGATACGATGTTTGGCCGCAATATCGGATTGCGGGGCGGGGCCGCCCCCGTCCGTCGCTACATTCCTGAACTGCTCGACGACGTCCTCAACGAGCGGATCCATCCCGGACTGGTCTTCGATCTCGAGTCCACCCTCGATGGCGTAGCCGAGGCGTACGCCGCCATGGACGAGCGCCGTGCGATCAAGTCGCTCCTCCGGATAGGGACGGTTTGATGGTGATCAGCCGGAGTGCTAAGGAGGCACGATGATGAGCGAATGGACGAGCGAGGACCTCACAAGGATCGGGAACGCGGAGGAGGTGCAGGTCACCTCACGCCGGGGCGACGGCACGTTGCGAAAACCGGTGACCATCTGGGTGGTACGCGACGGCGACAGCCTCTACGTCCGATCGGTTAAGGGACCCACGGGCGCCTGGTTTCGTGGCACACAGGAGAGGCACGAAGGTCGAATCCGAGGCGGCGGCGCCGATCAAGACATCACCTTCGTGGACGCCGACCACGACATCGGCGACAAAGTCGACGCGGCGTACCGGGCCAAATACCGGCGCTACGCCGGAAGCATCCTCAACAGCGTGCTGACTCCGCAGGCGCGATCCACGACGATCCAACTCGTGCCTCGCTAGGCGAGGAGATAACACACTTCGGTCTCGAGCTGGGCGGGGTCCTCACGCCAGTCGCCGTAGATCTCCCAGCGAGGGCCAGCGAGGGCCAGGCTCCGTGCGACGCACCACTCGCGGATGGCGCGGTGAGGCTCATCTAATCGGTCATAGGGCCCGCGGTGGAGCGTGCGTGCGACCCGGCCCGCCGGCAGCCTGGATGGAACGACCCGGCCTGATGGCTTGAAGGACCGAGTCACCTGGACTCCGACCTCGACGTTCGGAACGTCATCCTTATAGAGCATGATGTTGTGCCCATCGGTGCGGAGGTCGCTGCTGCGGAGGAAGGCCCAGACCTGGTCGAGCATTTCCTTCCACAGGCTCGGGAAGCGCTCCCAGGTTGTGGTCGCGGCCACAACCGCGGTGGGACTCTCGGCGCTGGTGGTCAATTCGACGTGATAAGTCATCGATGCGGGTGAGGACCGGCAGCCGCGCCGGCCCTCACGCGTCGGTTCTGTCTAGCGCGGCGCCATCTTGAGCAGTCCGAACGCTGCGCCCTGGGGGTCGCTGAGGATCGCAAAACGGCCGCCCGGGAAGTCCATCGGCGAGACCATCTCGCGCGCGCCCGCCTGCGTAGCGGTCTTGAACGACTTGTCAACGTCGCTGACGGCGAAATAGACCAGCCAGTAACTGGGCACCTGTGCCGGAACCATCTTGTTCATTTCCTGCCCGCCGGCAATACTCTCGCCGCCGAGCTGGAACTCCGTGTAGGGCGGTGAATCCGGGCCCACGTCACTCGTCTTTGGTGTCCAGCCGAAGACCTTCTGATAGAAGGAGATCGCTTTGTCGACGCCACGTGAGCTGAGCTCGGCCCAGGCGAAGGTGCCGGGCTCGCCGGAGGGCAACCCGGCGTTCATGGCGCGAGGCTGCCAGGCGGAAATGAACGCGCCGGTCGGATCCTGGAAGACCGCCATGCGCCCCTGATCTCCAACGTCGAAGGGCGGCGCGATTACCTTGCCGCCAGCCGTCTGAACCTTTTTGGCCAGGTCGTCGGCATCATCGGTGCCGATGTAGACCGACCATGCCGTCGGCGCTTCCGGTGACATCTGGGGCCCAATCCCCGCCACCTGTTTGCCTCCGACATTCGCCATCCCGTAGCCGCCGTATTGCGGATCTGGATTGACCTCGACCTTCCAGCCGAACAGCTTCGAGTAAAACTCGCGTGCGGCCGGGGCATCTGACGTCGACAGATCGACCCACGCTGGTTTGTTGGCGACTGCAGTTTTAGCTTCAGCCATAACCTGCCTCCTCATTGTCCGTGTGCGAAGTGGACGAACGTCTCCCCGGCGGGTCAGCCCGCCAGGTCAAGCTCTATTCTGCACGCCTCATCGACCAGCTATCAGCGGCGAGTTGGCGTTCGATGAGTTTCGCAGCCGCTAACCGTCAAAGTGAGCATGATCGCAGAACGGCTCGCGAAGACCCTCGACGGCGACGTCATCGTACCCGGAGATCCAGCCTACGACGCGGCGCGCGCGGTATGGAACGCGATGGTCGATCGGAGGCCACGTCTGATCGCACGCTGCAGTAATGTCGCGGACGTGCGGGCAGCCGTTCTGGCGGCCCGGGATCTCAACATCGAGATCGGCGTGCGCTGCGGCGGACACAGCGTGCTCGGCCTCGGGATCCCGGAGGACGGGCTGACGATCGATCTCACACCGATGGGGGCGGTGCGTGTCGACCCGACTCAGAAACGCGCCTGGGTGCAGGGCGGCGCACTGCTGGGTGCGCTCGACCGAGCGAACCAGCCGCATGGGTTGGCAACAACGGCCGGCAACGTGTCACACACCGGAGTCGGCGGCCTGACCCTCGGCGGCGGGATGGGGTGGCTGGCCCGACAGTACGGCCTTTCCTGCGACAACGTCGTATCGTTCGAGATGGTCACGGCAGACGGCGACGTCATTCATGCCAGCCAAACGGAGAATGCGGATCTTTACTGGGGACTGCGCGGTGGTGGCGGCAACTTCGGCATCGTCACCGAATTCGAATTCCGACTGCATGAGGTCCCAAACGCGGCGCTGCTTTCCACGCTTTCATTTCCCATCGAAGCCGCTGGCTCGGTGCTACGGACCTGGCGTGACCTGGCCGCGGAGGCACCCCGGCAAGCGACCTTCACTGCCAGCCTGCCGGGCGACCAGAATGTTGTCACGGTGGGCTTCGTCTGGGTGGGCCATCCAGCGACCCGCCGGCCACTGCCCAGCATGAAGCCGCTTGGCAGGCCTCTAACCGAGAACGTGGTCGAGTTGTCATATGTCGATCTCCAACGGATCGACGACAGCCCGCAGGGACACGCACTGCGCCGATATCAGAAAGGCCATTACCTTGGCGAGCTATCCGACGATGCGATCGAGGCACTGTTGCAGAGCCGCACCGACGCAGCGATCGGAGCCCTCCCAAACATCGGCCTGCAGGCGTATGGCGGTGCGATCGCGGACGTGCCCGATCAGGACACCGCGTTTGCCTTCCGCAGTACCGCCTTCGAGTACGTCGCCGCGAGCCGGTGGACCGACCCGGCCGAAGACGATCGACGCATGGCGCTCGCGCGGCGGACGGCCGCGGCTCTCGACCCGTTCGCCCGAGGCCAGTACGTCAATACACTCAGCGACGAAGGCGCCGAGGGCGTCCGTCGCGTGTATCCACCGGACAAGCTCGCGCGGCTAACCGCGGTCAAAGACAGATACGACCCGGAGAACGTCTTCCATCTCAACCACAACATTCGTCCCTCGGTCCAACGCCGGGCAATCGGCTGACCGTTCACGCCGGGATGCGCGATGACCGATCACTGGGATTCAGTGGCGCGCCGGCACATCCCTCGCCGGACTGGTCGCAACACTGGGTCAGCCGCCCATTAGCGGCAGCGTCATGAACGTGCTATTCGGACTCGGGCGGTAGCCGCCGAAGGGTCCACACGGTTCGAAGCCGGCACTGGCGTACAGCGAGCGAGCTGGGGCAAACCCTGCCATGGACCCCGTCTCGAGACTCAAACGGCGAAAGCCGCGATCGCGGGCAACACCGATGACATGATCGAGGAGCGCTCGACCGATGCCGCGACCTCGAGCCGCCTCCGCAGTGTGCATTGACTTGACCTCCGCGTGGCCGGCATCCAGCATCTTGAGCGCCGCCACCCCGAACAGCTCGCCTCGAACGCGGAAGCTGAAGAAGGTAATCGCGGGATCCACCAGGCCGTCGACTTCGAGCGCGTGGGTATCCTCGGGCGGGCTCTGCGATCGGGCGAACGCGAGGTGACGCTGCAGCAGGGCCCGCACATCCTCAGCGCGAGGGTCATCAATGGAGATCTCGCCGTCAGGCTTGCTGGAGGACAATCCGGCTTTCTCGAACGATGGCCTACCGTAACACAAGGAGGTGAGAACCATGGATCGCGGCCCGTGGTCGAAGGCCGGGTCAGCGCCGGCCGGCGACTTTGAAGCTGCCTCGAAGGGACGACTCCGCCGGCCCGTCTTGGATGACGCCCGGCGGAAGGTCGAGCGGGCCCTCGCGACCGTCGATGCGGCCCAAGAGCTGGCGAGAGCAGCGGAGGCGGTCGTGAACAGCGCGGAGACCGACTTGCTGGGCCAGGAAAGCACGGGCCTGAGCGCGCTCCGCGTCGCTCTAGCCAGATACCGGGCTGCCCATGGTGACTGAACCGTATGGTCGCACTCCACCCACGGGGTTCACGGAGTCGTCGCCGTCATGCCGACCAGCTCGGCGCTGACCAGCCAGAGCCGCGCGGTCATGTCGATGTCGTAGGCGATCCTGTTGGCCCTTTTCGGCTTGCCGTTGGTAAAGAACTGGCCGGTGACATCCGCCAGATCAGGTGTAGACGCCAGATAGATCGATGTCTGGGCACCCTGCGCCGGGGTCTTCAGCAGCGGGCGGACCACGCGACTGATGACCGTGAAGAACCAGGCCTGGTCTTCAGCGCCGAAGTTGGTGCGAACGACGCCCGGGTGCAAGGAGTTGGCCATGACCCGGGTGCCGTGGAGGCGGCGCGCCAGCTCGTTCGTGAACATGACGTTGGCGAGTTTGGACTGGTTGTAGGCGCGCTGTCCCGAGTAGCTGCGAGCGCCCTGCAGGTCATCGAACTCGATCCGGCCCATCGACTGCGCGCCGGAGGAGACGGTAATGACCCGAGCGGGTGCGCTGGCCTTGAGCCGATCCATAAGCAGGTTGGTGAGGAGAAACGGAGCGAGGTGGTTGAGGGCGAAGGTGCGCTCCAGGCCGTCGGCAGTCGAGTGTCGGTGGGCCCAGAAGCCGCCGACATTGTTGACCAGCACGTCCAGACGCGGGTAAGCCTCGAGGACAACGGCGGCGAGCTGACGCAGCTCGTTCTGCGAGGTCATGTCGGCGGCGAACGCGTCAACAGCCGGGTTTCCCGAGGCCGCACGGATGTCGGCCGCCGCTTGTTCGGCGCGCGCAGGGTCGCGACCCGTGATCCCGACCCGGGCGCCGAGGGTCGCAAGGCCGGTTGCAGTGGCCTTGCCGATTCCCCCGGTGCCGCCGGTAATCACGACGATCTTGCCACCCATCGGAAGCGTGCCAACCATGGTCCGCGCCTCGGTTATGAGGTTGCGACCTTGATCGGTTCCCCTCGGTAGGCCTCGGGCTGGAACCCCTTGAAGAAGAGCCAGAATGGCAACACCAGCTCAAAGAAGAACCCGGGGATCGTGAGATAGAGGCCGATGTGGATCCCGAAGATTTCGGCAATGGTCCCTGCCACCAGAATCGGGTAGCCAATCAATCCCGAAAGCGCCAGCCACCGGGGGACTAGTTGGGTCCGGAACAGCAGCAGGCAGAGGAATACGGCCCCGACGCCGAGCGTCATCTCCCCCATCTGGTAGGCCATGGCATTCGTATGGACAAGAATTGACCCGAGCGTTTGCGCTCCGGCCTCGCCCGCGTGCCCGGCCAAGGGAACGATAAGTAGGAGAGCGAGCACCCCAACGCTGAGAAGGACCACCTCGACAATCATCGTGGCCAGGTAGGCCAGCGCGGTTCGCTTGCTGTGCTTCTCCAGGATCGGGAAGAACAGAACGCCCTTACCCAGATCCACCCCGGTGTTGAGAAACATCAGAAAGGCGCCAATCACCAGGATGGTCTGACTTCCGGCAATCGTCGAGAGAAAGTTGGAGCCGCCGACCAGGGAGGTCGCAAGCCCGGAGCCCACTCCATAACAGAGAAACCCCGCCAGAAACAGCGCTCCAATCAGCCTCGAATACGTCATTCGAGACCCCGCCAAATCACCGCGTTTCGCTTTCGCCTCGGCGGGAGTGTGCAAGGTCGCGGGCCCATGGCCATTCGTCGTCGGTTTCGCAGTGATCATGCTGTGGCTCCATTAATGACGGTGACGACGACCTTGCCTCGAGCGTGTCCTTGACCGACGTAAGCGATTGCTTGAGGCGTCTCGCTCAGCGGGTACGTTCTGTCGATGACCGGTGTGACCTTGCCTGCCTCAATGAGCTCTCTTAGAACAAGCAGATTCTCCTGCTTGGACTTTGCAATGAACGTCCTCACGGTCTGGCTCACAAAAGCAAACGACAGCTTCGCCTTGATAAGACGACCCCCGCTTGCGACCCACCGATGGTCGAAACCCCCACCGTTCGGCACGAGCATCCCCTTCGGCGTGAGCGCGCGTCGGAGGTCGGACAATGATCGGTTCGCCACGTTGTCGAGAATGAAGTCGTAACGCAGACCTGTCCGTGTGAAGTCGACTTTGGTGTAGTCGACGACTTCGTCTGCGCCGATCGATCGGAGCAGGTCAACATTTTTGGTGCTGGTCACGCCGGTCACGTGTGCTCCGAGCGACTTGGCAATTTGCACCGCGAAGGTCCCGATGCCTCCGGAGGCACCGTTCACCAGAACTTTCTGCCCGGCCTGCACCTGGCCGTGATCTCGAACCGCCAGGAGGCCGACGGTCCCGGCCATGGGAACGGCGGCAGCCTGCACGAACGTAAGCCTCGTCGGCTTGAGTACCAGCGCGTTTTCCGCGACGGACGCGTACTCGGCAAAGGCGCCGCCGAGCTGACCGCACCAGCCGAAGACCTCGTCACCCGGCCGAAACCGCGTCACGCCCGCGCCGACGGCCTCGACCTCACCCGCGACATCGGTGCCCCGAACCGGATTCTTTGGCCTGCCCATCCCGTACAGTGGCCGAGCGATGTAGGGCAGGCCGCCGACGATCGCCCAGTCAGCGGGGTTCACGCCAGCCGCCCGAACGCGAAGCAGCACGTCGTGGTCTCCGATCGCAGGCTTGTCGATGTCCCTAAGCTTGAGGACGTCTGCCGACCCGTAGGTGTCCTGGACGATAGCCTTCATCGTGGTTACTCGTGTCGTGCTTGGCCGAATCTCCGTCGAAATCATGGTTCCACTTCCTTCTGCCCTGCCGGGCTGGTGCTTACACCGTAAGCTTGCAGGCCTCATCCTAACACATACAGCGTAAGCCTGTCTGGACTTACGGTGTATGCTATCGGCGGGTAACGTGAACGGACATGGCCATGCAGGCTAAACGCGCGGCAAAGCGCCGCGCTGCCTTGACCAGGGAGCGGATACTGCGAACCGCCATCCGCCTCACCGATCGCGACGGCATCGACTCGCTCAGCATGCGAAAGCTGGGCCACGCGCTCGGGGTCGAGGCGATGTCCCTCTACAACCATGTGCGTAACAAAGTGGACTTGCTGGACGGCATGGTCGACATCGTGTTCAGCCAGATCGATCTACCGTCCAACGGATTGGACTGGCGGAACGCCATGCGCAAGCGGGCTGTCTCGGCCCGCCAGGCTCTCCTGCGCCATCCCTGGGCCATCGGTCTGATGGAGTCGCGAGCTACACCTGGTCCCGCCACCTTGCGACATCACGACGCTGTGCTTGGAAGTCTCCGGAAGGCAGGCTTCTCGATAGACATGGCCGCCCACGCGTACTCAATCCTGGACGGCTACATCTATGGATTCACGCTAACCGAGCTGACATTGCCGTTCAGCACCTCGGAGGGCGGTGCCGGGGTGGCAGAGATAGCAGGAAACATCATGGATGGATTCCGTCCGGGCGAGTACGGGTACCTGGCCGAGATGGCACTTGACCGCGCCAGGAAGCCGGGCTACAAGTACGGCGACGAATTCGAATTTGGCCTCGATCTCATCCTCGACGGCATCGAACGGGTTCGGGCATGAATTCGCCGCCCGTCAAGGACGCCCGATGATGCGCAATCAGGTCCTCGAATCGGTTCATGCTCATGGGCGGCAAGCCGTACGGCGTGCGACCGGTCAGGCGGGTTGCTTGCGCTCCCGCTGCTGACGGAAAAGTTCGGCGATCTCTTTCACCGTCGTCGCATCCTCGGGCCGCTTGTCTGCATCTCGAAACGACACGATGCGCGGAAATCGCAGCGCATAGCCGGGCTCGTCGCCGGCCTTGCCGGCGGTATGGCGCGGGCTCGGTGTGATTTCGTCGGCCAGCACTTCGACCACCACCTCGGGCTCGAGCCACACATCAGGCACCAGGATGGAATCCACCCGCGCCGGCCGCTGCTCCACCTGAAGCTTGTCCGCCCGCTCGCGGATCTGTCGCCACTCAGCGTCGGACAGGCCGGTCCCGAGCTTGGTGATGGTGGCAAACCGGTCGTGTTGCGCATCGTAGACACCCGCCAGCAGCGCCCCCAGGCCGAAGTCCGCCCGCTTGCCTTTTCCAAAGTAATAGCCGAGCAGGACCAGGTCGACGGTATCGTTGAGCTCACCGCTGGTGTGGCGTTTCAACTTGACCCAGTTGAAGTTGCGCGCGCCAGCCTGGTACTTCGAATCCGGTCGCTTGACCACGACGCCCTCCAGCCCCTGGCTGATGTTGTCCAGCAGCGTTTTGGTCAGAACCTCGACCGAGTCCGTCTTGATGATCGGAGCGGGAAGGAGCACCATCGAGCCCGCGATCACGTCGTCGACGAGCGCGAGCCTCTCCTCGTAGGGCAGCTCGGTCAGGTCGCGGCCGTCACGGTAGAGGATGTCGAAGATGAAGGCGACGAGCGGCAGGTCGAGCGCGGCCTGCTCGATCCCGTGCTGCCGGCGGCGGCTCGCGGTCAGCTGGAACGGAAGGTACTCCTCCAACTCCTTGCTGTAGGCGATTGCCTCGCCATCCAGGATCAGCGCCTCGTCGTTCAAACCTCGAGCGGCCGCGGTGAGCTCGGCGAACATGAGGGTGAGGTCCTCAAGGTTGCGCGAGAACACCCGCACGGTGGAGCCCTGTTTGTGGATCTGGACCCGGATTCCGTCGTACTTCGGCTGGACCGCGACCAGGCCAAGCCGCTTGATCACCGCCTCCGGGTTGGGGAGTCGCTCCGCCAGCTGGCTGCGGATCGGCCTTCCAACGGTCACCTTCAGGGCATTGACCGCAACTTCCCCGCCGGACCAGAAGGTCTTCGCGATCATGCCCAGGTCGGAGGTCCGGTTATAGGCGCCCTCCAGCACCGGCCGAAGCGAGCGGTCGCCCTTCTTCGCGAACGACAACCCGTCGAGCACGGTGGGATCGCCGATGCCGAGCCGCAGGCGACCCAGCGCGATCCTGACCAGGTGCTTGGCCGAGTTCGGATCGACCTGTTTGAGCAGGGCCGCGAAGAGCGATCGTTTCTTTTCGACCGATCCGGCGCCAGCTGCGCCGGCGATTTCGGTGAGCCTCGCGTGCACATCATTGACCGTCAGCGTCGTGGTCGATCCATGCGCCGAAAGACTCGCGGCCACCAGGCCCAGATCACCAAGACGGCCGAAGAGTTTCGCAACCTCGTCGCTCGGCTTGTCGAAGGCCTGCGCGACGGCCGCGATCACCAGCTTCTCGCCGAGGCCGATCTCGACCGGCTCGAAAAAGGGGACCAGCCGCCCCTGGATCAGATAGGTCAGTGGCTGAATCTCGTCGGACGAACTCTTCGCGTAGAGCTCGGCGAGCGTCTTCACCAGCTCGTTCCGGCTGCTGGTCGACTCCAGCCGGTCCAGGTAGGCGCTCAGCTCAGAGAACGTCACAGCAGCGCCTCGAGCCGATCGATGAATGGCCGCTGAGCCGGCAGCAGCTTGCGCCGGGCTTCCTCCAGGTCGAACCAGGCGGCGCGGTCGATCTCGGGAAATTGCTGCACCCTTCCCGACCGCGGCGGCCACTCGAGCTCGAACGTATTGCTGCTCGACCGGGTGACGTCGAGGTCCCCCGGCAGCGCCCAGGCGTGGACAGTCTTGCCTCCCCTCTGACGGATGTCACCTAAGACTTTGATCTCCCCCTCGGGTGCCGGCACGCCGAGCTCCTCCTGAAATTCGCGCCGCGCGACATCGATGCCGGCTTCATTCTCGGCGATCTCGCCCTTCGGTATCGACCAGGCCCCATCCTCGCGCTTTTGCCAGAACGGACCACCGGGATGGACCAGCAACACCTCCACCCTGTTGTCCCGTTGCCGGTAGAGAAGCAAGCCCGCACTCTGGGCGCTCAATCCGACAGCAAGCTTGACATATTCCCATATCGGTATATAATGGCGTCCATGGCACGTGCGGCAACCACGGCGGATGCGTTCAACGCCGTGGCCGAGCCCCGGCGGCGGCAGATCCTGGATGTCCTCGCCGGTCGAGAGCTACCAGTAAACGACCTCGTCCGCATGGTCGGCCTGGCCCAGCCTCTGGTGTCCAAACACCTGCGGGTGCTCAGGGAAGTTGGGCTGGTTGGCGTCCGTGATCAAGGGCGCCAGCGGATGTACTCGGTCAACGGTCGCCCGCTCAAGCCGATCCACGACTGGGTGAAGAACTACGAGCGGTCATGGTCGCAGCGATTCGATCGGTTGGACGTCGTCCTGGAGGAACTCAAACAAATCAAGGAGGAAAATCATGGCGATGGCGAGTAGCGGTACGGCATTGGTGACGCTCCCGACGGACACACAAATCTTGATCACCCGGGAGTTCGATGCACCCAGGCACCTGGTCTACAAAGCCTGGACGACGCCCGAGCTCATCAAGCGCTGGTGGGCTGGCGACCGGGGCGAGGTCACGATCGCCGAGGTTGACCTGCGGGTCGGTGGCAGATGGCGCTACGTGATGACCGCCAACGATGGATTCGAGGTCGCCTTTCACGGCGTTTACCGCGAGATCGTCCCCAACGAGCGCCTCGTCTCGACGGAGGTCTTTGAGGGCATCCCTGACGCCGAGGCGTCGGCCGTGGTTAACACCATCACGTTGACCGAAACGGACGGACGCACGACGCTGACCAGCCTCGCGGAGCACCCCAGCCGGGGGATCCGCGACATGGTGATCAACTCCGGCATGGAGGCCGGGATGCAGGAAGCGATGGATCACCTCGAGCGGGTCGCGGCTTCTCTTCGCTAATCAGGCGGCGGATCACGGGCCACCGGGAACACGTTCCCGGCGGCCCGGCGTATGGAGAGCCGAGGCCAGCGTATTCGGATCGTAATCCTGACGATGTTGGCGGCCGTTGACGAATATGCCGGGCGTTCCATCGACGCCGTTCCGCTCGCCGCTGCGCACATCGGCCTCGATCCGCGACAAGCCGGATTGGGCCTCGAGATCGGCGCGAAACCGTTCTTCGTCGAGCCCAAGCATCCGGGCATACCCCTGGAGGTCGCGGTCTTCCAGGAAAGGCTGGCGCCGCAAAAGCAGGTCGTGCATCTCCCAGAACTTTCCCTGTGCGTCGGCGGCCTCAGCCGCCAGCGCGGCGTGCAGCGCATGCGGATGAATTCCCGTCAGTGGGAAATTTCGAAATGCGAACGCGAGCGACTCGCCCAGTCGCTCGCGCACCGTGGCAACGCTGAGGAGCGCCTGGCGCGTGTATGGACACTCGTAGTCTCCATAGATCAGCAGGCGGGATGGCGCCGTCAGGCTCCCACGAAGATGGTCAGCGGAGGAGATCTCAACCGAGGGAGTTCGCTTCATCCATGATTAGGTTAGCCCTCGTGGATGGGATTGGAGGCGCGATCTGGCCAAGCTGAGCTACACGGCAATCACCTCACTCGACGGCTATGTGGCGGACGAGACCGGCAACTTTGACTGGGCCGCGCCGGACGAGGAAGTGCACACGTTCGTGAACGACCTGGAGCGGCCGATCGGCACCTACCTCTACGGGCGCCGCCTCTACGAAGTGATGGTCTTCTGGGAAGATCCGAACGCGTTCACCGACGCGCCGCCGTTCATCCAGGACTACGCGCGGATATGGCAGGCAGCCGACAAGATCGTCTACTCCACCACCCTGCAGACCCCATCCAGCACCAGAACGCGGATCGCTCGAGACTTTGACCCCGAAGCCGTCCGGCAGATGAAGGCGACCGCGCAACGCGACATCAGCGTTGGCGGTCCCGACCTGGCCGCCCAAGCGATCAAGGCCGGCCTGGTCGATGAGTACCACCTGTTCGTCACCCCCCTGCTGGTGGGAGGCGGCAAGCCCGCGTTGCCCGAAGGGATCCGCCTGAAACTCGAACTACTCGACGAACGCCGCTTTGGCGGTGGCGTGGTCCATCTTCACTACCGCGCCTGAAAGGCCTTTTCGCCGGCGCGGATCGGAACCTTGAGCCAGTTCTCCGCCGGCGGAAGCGGGCAGCTCCAGGCTGGGTCGTATGCGCAATTGGGGTTGTAGGCGTAATTGAAATCAATGGTTACGTCATCGCCGTGGGCGTGTACCTCGAGATAACGGCCCGCCCCATAGGTCTCGTGTCCGGAGGTGGCGTCACGAAACGGAATGAAGAGCTCGTCCGAATCATCGGATGCGTAGAGGACCACCTGGGCAGCCTCGCCATCCACCCGGAAGCGCACGACACCGTAGCGCTGATACACCTGCTCTTCGCCGGCACTGGTCGCCATCCGAACCTCGCCGGGCTCGACGTCGCGGTCGACCGTCCCGTTGATGACCAGCTGCGGGTTCTCGTCGAAATAGACGAGCCCGGCGAACGCATCACGTTGCTCGGGTGTCAGCGGTGAATGCGGTTCCTTGCGGAACACCCGGTCCTTCTCTGCCCGAAAACGCTTTAGCTCCGTTCCACCCATTCTCTAGAGACGGAAACCGAGGCGGGCCTTCATTTGTTCCCTTCGGCTTGTTCGGCCCAGCTAAAGAAACCTGGCAACCATCTCACGCACTCGGTCCTGCTCCGATGACCAGGCCGCCCAAACGCTCGCGCACCAGCGCATCAGCTCCCGGTCGCGGCGCGGTCCCGGTTGAACCCTCAGCACATCGGCGACCGTCAGCGGACCGACTCCCTGCGGGGGTTCGAAGCGCGGCCACTGCCTCGATTTCGACGCCATCAGCATATGCATGCTCTGGACCTGACGGCCGGTAAACCTCCGTTCGACCGCCAGATAAAGACCGGCCAGGGCAAAGGCCGCCCCAATCGTTGATTTCGATTCAGGTACATGCTGCGCTCCATAGGCGTCGACCAGGTGCTGATGGATAAACGCGGAATCGCCGTGGGCGAGTGTGTAGTACGACAGCTCATTCATCACGCTGCGGCATTCGCCGGACGCGTTGGCCTTTCGATCAGGTTCCAGGCCAAGGCTCGGGACCTTCAGGCCGCATCCCGGGCAAACCACGAACACGAGTTCCCACCTTAAATCAGGAATGATCCGTCCGGCGAATTTGGTGCTACTTTTACGGGTGCAGGACAGCCAAAGACCCGGTGCACGCTCCAACTCAGCAGTTAGATCACGACCGGCAGCCCGACGGGGTACGAACGGAGTCCCCCGCCGATCTCTTGAGACCTGCTGTGCCGGGAGGCCGGATCGTTCTCGCCGAGGAGAGGGCCGAAACCTCGGCGTACCTCCGAGGCCTCCTGGACGCGCATTGGGATGTCGAAACCGTTGAAACCGGCGCCGAGGCACTCGAATTGGTACGGAGGCGCCCTCCAGATATCCTCCTGACAAACGCCACACTGGGTGGCACCGACGGCCTGACATTGCTCCGAACGTTGCGGTCGGAGCCTGAGACCCGGGACTTACCGGTCGTGTTGTACTCCGATCGGGTCGATGAGGCTTCGCTCGAGGCGTTCGAGGAGGGGGTGGACGATTACCTGATCGAGCCCTTCACGACCCGGGAATTGCTGGCGCGCTTGAGCGGCGCCATCAAGCTTGCGCGCATGCGCGCCGAAGTGTCGCAGGCGCGTTCTGAAACAAAAGTCGCGAGCGCCAGGGAATCGCTTGTCAAGATCGCCGCACACGAGCTGCGGACGCCACTGACGGTGATCGGAGGCTACGTTTCCATGCTGCTGGACGGCAGCCTGCCGAGCGGCTCGGAGCGGGCGCGGGCGGGACTGGTCCTGGTAGCCCGCAAGACCGAAGAAGCCAAGCGGATGGTGAATCAGATGCTGCTGGCAGCCCGAATCGACGCCAAGGGGGTCATCCGTGAGGAGACGACCTTCGACTTGCGACGGTCGGTCGCCGACGCCGTCGACCGCGCGGCGGGCCTGGTTCAAATAGAGACTCAAGAGCTCGTCATGACACTGCCCGAGCGCCCCGTTATGGTCGACGCCGATCGTGCCCACCTGGGCTTGATCCTGGACAACCTGCTCAACAACGCCCTCGTCCACGGCAAGGGTGGTATCACAGAAATCGCGGTGAGTGGCGATCCGCCGACAATCCGGGTGATGGACCATGGCCCGGGCGTTCCTAGCGAGGCCCGCGCTCGCATCTTCGAGGCGTTCTTCCAGGTGGAGGGTCAGCTCCACGGCCGGGGTGGGGTTGGGCTCGGGCTTGCCGTCAGCCGCCAGCTCGCCGAGCTCCAGGGTGGCTCGCTGATCCTCGAGCCGCCGACACCCATTGGCGGTAGTTGCTTCCGCGTCACTCTGCCAGCGAGCGCCCCAGCGAAGAGCTAGCTGCAACGCGCAGCCAGCCGACCCAAGGGATATGATGCGTCCACTACTGGGCTCCTCCTTGGTTGTTCTCCCCCAGGTGGTCAATGGGAGGCCCGGCCGCCGGAGGCCGCTCGAATGGGGGAAAGCACCAGGTAGAAATGAGCGACTCCCCCGATGGCCAGGGACGTGGCGACGTCCAGGTCGGATCTGAGGCGGCAGCCGAAAGTGTCTCCGAGAGGGCCGCCCTGGAGTCGGTCTCCCCCACCCTGCTCATGCCGGGCGAGGATCCGTCCAGCCCGTATATCCCCGACGCCGAGCACTGGATCACGGTCTACAGCGAGCTCTACAACTTCACCGTCGGGATCCTCAACCGTTTCCGCACCGAGATGGCCGGTCTCCAAAAACCGGCGCAGGACTACCTCCGTTCGCACGATGTGATCGTCCACGAAGAACAGATCCAGCGCTTCGCGCAGCGGCTCGCCTTCTGGAATCGGCGGCTCACCCGACTGCATGCCAGGTCAGGCAGGTCGTAGACTCCGGCTGACCGGCAGGTTGCTACCGAACGACGCGGTACTTGACGTGGGTCACGGCTGGAGAGGCGAGCACCTTGACGGGTTCGAGGGTCGGTTTGCCCACATTCTCGAGCAGCCGCTCCCCTGCTCCGAGAACGACCGGCACAACGTGCAGGTACAGCTCGTCGAGTAGGCCGGCCGCGAGGAACTGCTGCACCGCGTGAGCGCCGCCGGCGATCACGATGTCCTTCGGGCCGGCAGCAGCCCGGGCCTGGGCGAGCGCCGAAGTGATCCCGTCGGTGATGAAGTTGAAGGTCGTGCCACCCTTCATCGGCAGCGCCGCGCGCGGATGGTGGGTAAGAACGAAGACCGGTACGTGGTACGGAGGATCCTCGCCCCACCAGCCCTTCCAGGCCTGATCCCAGCGCCCGTCCCCACCGCCGAACATCTTGCGGCCCATGATGTAGGCGCCGACATTTTGGACCACCTCGTCGAGCACATCGGAGTCGACGCCGCGGGCGCCGCCGAGCTGCCCCTGCTGCTCCCGCCAGCTCGCGGTGGCGAACGCCCACTCGTGGAGGCCCAGCCCCCCTTCGCCGAGCGGGTTCTCGAGACTCTGGTTGGGCCCGGCGACGAAGCCGTCGAGCGAGATCGATATCTGGCAGGTGACCTTACTCATGCTGGTAGTGACTGCGGCCGGACGCCAGAATAAGCGGTGGTGGCTGAGCTGGGAAGGGCTAGAGATCGCGATCGAGCGCTGGCGGCGTTGAAAGCCAGCGACCGCAAGATGGCGCGGTTGATCGACGCGACCGAACCCGTCGATCCGCGGGAATGGCGTCGCGCGCGGCCAGTCGGCGATCCCTTCAGCGTGCTCGTCTACTCGATCATCGGGCAGCAAATCTCGGGATTCGCGGCTCGAGCCATCGCGGGGCGGCTCCAGGATCGGTTCGGCGGGCGGCTGCCGTCCCCGGCCGAGCTCCTCGCCATGGATCCCGCCGACCTAAAGAGCGTGGGGCTCTCCCGGATGAAGGTCGAATACCTCCGGTCGCTGGCCGAGCACATCATCTCGGGCGAACTGCAGATCGACCACCTGGAGAAGCTTTCGGACGACCAGATTCGCACGCAGATTACCGCCAGCCGGGGACTCGGGCGCTGGACCGCGGACATGTTCCTGCTGATCAACCTCGACCGGCCGGACATCCTGCCGATCGGCGACCTCGGCATCCGGTCGGCGGTGCAGCGGCTCTACCGGCTCGACCACTTGCCTACTCCGGGGGAGGTCGACGCCATCGGGGAAAAGTGGCAGCCCAACCGCAGCCTGGCGAGCCTCTACCTCTGGGCGTCAGCCAGGCAGGCGGCTAAACCCGTACCCACCCCGTCGAGGCCGCGCCCCAGCAAGAGAAGGTAGGGGCCGGGCAGCTCGATCCGGCCGCATCCTTATATATGTGACCTCGTCTTCAGCGGGTCAGCCGCCTCGCCGAAGACGTGACAATCCTGCAACGGTGTCCCTGGCTGGCCTTCAGATCAACGCTTCTCACGGTTCCACCGCGATACACCTCTACCGTGCTGCTCGCCCGCAAACGAGTGAACCGGCGGTTCACCGCCGCGGCCCTCATTGCCCTGCTCTTGACGGCTGGCTTCGGCCTCTGGGTCACCTATGGTTTCGGGGGAATCACGGTCGCCGAGCGGATCGATGACCTCGGCGAAGCCGTGGCCGCACTCGTCGCTGCCGTCGCCTGCGGCGCGGCAGCCCTGAGGCACGTCGGGCGGAGCCGACTCGGTTGGTTGTTGATCTCGGCGTCCGCGTTGACCTGGTCGATGGGCGAGCTGGTGTGGTCGTACTACGAACTGGGACTCGGACGGCAGGTCCCCTTTCCCTCGATCGCCGACGCGGGATTTTTGGGAGCCGTTCCGCTGGCCGCTGCCGGCATTGCGCTTTTCGCTCCGGCAAGGCGGCGGGCCGTCATCCGTATGGCCACCGTGCTCGACGGGCTGATCATCGCGGGTTCGTTGCTCGCCGTCAGCTGGACCACCATCCTGGAGACCATCTACAGCCACGGGGCGGACAGCGTTGTCGCGCAAGGCATTAGCCTGGCGTACCCCGTCAGTGACGTCGTGATCCTGACCATGCTCCTGCTCCTCCTGGCCGGTCGGTTCCGCGCCAGGAATCGGCTGCGGTTGTCCCTGCTCGCCGGCGGCTTACTCGCTAACCTCCTCGCCGATAGTGGATTCGCATACCTGACCACCGTGAATTCGTACGGCCCGATCCAACTCATCGACACCGGGTGGGTGGCCGGCTATTTGCTCATCGCGTTGGCCGGCTTTCGCGGCTGGCTGATCCCGGTCGACCCTCCGCAGCCGAAAGAGCAGGCCCAGAGCCTCTGGCAACTCTTCCTCCCCTACATTCCAATGGCGATCGCCGTACTGGCGTCGTGCGCCGATGCCGTACTTGCCGGTTCCATCGACGCGTTCCTGTTCTACGACATCGTGATCGTCGTCATGCTGGTGGTGATCCGCCAGTTCATGATGTTTTTCGACAACACCAGTCTCAACGAACGGTTGCAGGAGCAGGCGGCGGCCCTGCAGCGGCGTGAGGAGCACCTGCGGTCGCTGGTCGAACACTCGTCGGACGCCGCCTCGCTCGCCGACGGCTACGGCGTCATCCGCTTTCAGAGCGCATCCGTGCAGCGTCTGTTCGCCTTTGCCCCTGGTGAGCTGGTGGGAACGCGCCTCGTCGACCTCGCCCACGTTGCCGACCGAGCGGCTCTGCTGAACTGTTTGAACGATGCGCTGAAGGCCTCCGCGCACCCGACTTCGGTCACCTGCCGGCTGCGCCACAAGCTCGGTACCTGGACGCACTGCGAGGTGACGGTCACGAACCTCCTCTATCTGCCGAGCGTCGAGGGGCTGGTGGTCAACATCCGTGACGTCTCGGATCGGAAAGAGCTCGAGGAGAAGGTCTCGCATCAGGCCGGCCACGACCCGTTGACCAACCTCGCCAACCGGTCGGCGTTTCGAAACGCCCTCGAAGAGGCGATTGAGCACCTCGAGCCCGGCCGGACCATCTCGGTCCTGATCGTCGACATCGACGATTTCAAGTCGATCAACGAAAGCCTCGGCAGCGAGCTGGGCGACCAGCTGCTGGCTGCGGTCGGCGCCCGCTTGGAGCAGATTATCCCGGCCGGCGCCCTCGCCGCCCGGCTCCGGAGCGACGAGTTCGCGATCCTCTTGCTGAACACGGCGATTCTGGGCGCCGGTCCCCTGGCTGCAAGCATCATCGACCGGTTCGCTGGACCCTTTCGGGCCGGTCAGACGGAGGTCGTGATGCGCGTCAGCGTCGGCGGGGCCGAGCTGGTCGACGGAGAGGAAACCGCCAGTGACCTCCTCCGCAACGCCGATCTGGCGCTGCGCCGGGCCAAGGCCAAAGGCCGGGCGCGCTACCAGCCGTACGACCCCGGCATGCGGGGCAGTCTGGCTGCCTGACGGCGGCAGCGAACATGAGGGCCATCGCCCGCATGCACGCCGCGCTGGCGAGCCGCAACCCAACTGAGCCAGATCGTCGACACCGTGCTGGACGTCACGGCATAGCCCGAGGCAGGCCCAGGTTGATCGAGTTCGCCCACGCCGGCCGCCGGCTGACTCCCTTACCATGAGCGTCATGCCAGCCCCGTCCGTCACCGTCGCGCCCGGTGACCTCGAGACGCAGTTAGAGCAGCACCGGTCAGAGCTGACCGGGTACTGCTACCGAATGCTGGGTTCGCCGTTCGAGGCGGAGGACGCCGTGCAAGAGACGCTGCTGCGGGCGTGGCGCGGGATCGGTCGCTTCGAGGGACGGTCGGCCCTCCGCTCGTGGCTCTACCGGATCGCGACCAACGTCTGTCTGGACATGCTGAACGGCCGGGCGCGCCGGGCGCGGCCGATGGATCTCGGACCGGACAAAGCGCCGGTCGCCGAGAATCTGCATACGCTGCCGGAAGTGACGTGGATCGAGCCGATTCCCGACAACCTGGTCGCCACCGAAGCTGACCCGGCCGAGCTCGCCGTCGAGCGCGAATCGATCCGGCTGGCGTTCGTGGCCGCGCTACAGCACCTTCCCCCGAGGCAGCGCGCGGTGCTCATCCTGTGCGAGGTCTTGCGCTGGAAGGCGAAAGAGGTCGCCGAGCTCCTCGAAACGAGCGTCGCGTCGGTGAACAGCGCACTGCAGCGGGCGCGGGCGACGCTGGATGCGAGCGGTGTCACCTCGGACGACCCCGCGCCGCCGATGGACGAGGCGCAGCGCCAGCTCCTGGCCCGATACGTTCAAGCCTTCGAGCGCTACGACGTCAAGGCGCTGACTTCCTTGATCCGGGAAGACGCCAAGCAGTCGATGCCCCCCTACGACATGTGGCTGCGCGGTCGCGACAATATCTTCGCCTGGTGGTTCGGCCCGGGCAGCGGCTGTCGCGATTCGCGGCTGCTCCCGACGGCCGGGGCCAACGGCCGAGTCGCCTTCGGCCAGTACAAGCCGAGTGAATCGGGAAGCGGCCGGGATCCGTGGGCGCTGGTCGTGCTCGAGACGGCTTCTGACGGGATCGTCGAACTCACTTTCTTCCTCGACACCAAGCGGCTTTTCCCGTTGTTTGGCCTGCCGGCCCACGTCGACTGAGGTCAGCCGGGCAGGACGTCGCGCAAGCCCATAAAAGCCACCAGGTCGCGCAGCTCGACCGACGCCCCGCGCAGCCTGACCTGACAGCCGCGGCGCTGGGCGGCCAGCTGCAATCGCGCCAGCGCGTCAATCGCGACTGCGTCGGCGTGAACGCCTCGCACGTCGCAAAAGGCAAAAGCGGACCCGCTGTGCTCCAGCAGAGCGCAGATGCGAGCGGACAGGCCCGGCAGATCCGTCGGCGCGAGCGGGCCTCTGATAGCGAAGGTGGCGACGCTTCGCTTCTCCGTTGGCATGCTGATGATGTCCAAGTGATTAGACGGCCGATCGACGGAAAACTCATCGGGCGTAGACCCGTGGCTGGGCTAACCTAGTCTTCCGATCGTGAATCACAAATCGCTTCCCAGCCTCCAGCACCTGCCAGCGTTCCTGGCGGCGCTCGGCATGGAGTTCGAGACGGTTGAGCCGAGCCGGGTCGTCGCCTGGATCGAGCTCGGTCCGGATCAGCACACGCCCTGGGGCGTGGTCCACGGAGGCGCGTATACGACGGCCATCGAGAGCGCTGCCAGCGTGGGCGCGTCGGCGGCGGTGCTGGAACGTGGTCAATTCGCGGTCGGGGTCAACAACATCACCGACTTCGTCCGTCCGCTGGTCAGGGGTCGAGTTCGGGTGGTCGCGGAACCGATTCACCAGGGCGCCACCCAGCAACTCTGGGAGGTCAACATTACGCGGGCCGAGGACGGCAAGCTGGTGGCGCGGGGGCAGGTCCGCTTGCAAAACGTCGATTTGCCTTCGTAACACGCGGCCGGCGCCAGCGTTCACCGGATAGCCCATGGCGAAGCCTGCTCCCGTGATCGCGCTCGGTGCGCTCATGCTGCTCGCCGCCTGCGGCACCCCCGCGGCCCAGGCGCCTCGTCCGTCGACCACGCCGACCGCTACACCGACGCTCTCTGCCAGCGCGACCACCACCCCTCTCCCCTCCTGCGCGGACCGGGTCTTCGCCGGCATGACGGAGGACCAGCTCATCGGACAGCTCTTTCTCCTCGGGCTTACCGCCAACCAGCTGGGGCCGGCTGAGGTCACTGAGATCCAGGCCGACCACGTCGGCTCGGTCTGGTTCGTCGACCGCACCTCGGCCGGTGCGGCGGCGATCCGCCGGGTGTCGGACGCGGTCCAGGCGCAGACATCGGCCCCGGCGACAGCGAATGTCCGCTTTTTCGTGGCCGCGAACCAGGAAGGCGGCCTGATCCAGGCGTTACAGGGTCCGGGATTCTCGGCAATACCCAGCGCCGTCGTCCAGGGAAGTTGGCCAACGTCGACGCTCGAGACCCGCGCCAGCGGCTGGGGTCAGGAACTCCGCGCCGCCGGGGTGAACCTGAATTTCGCTCCGGTCATGGACGTCGTGCCCGCGGGATTCGATGCGCAGAATCAACCGATCGGCGGCCTGCAGCGAGAATACGGACACGATCCGACAACCGTCGGCAGCCACGGCGCCGCGTTCATCCGCGCAATGCACCAGGCCGGCGAGGCGGTAACGGTGAAGCACTTTCCCGGCCTCGGTCGCGTTACCGGCAACACCGATTACACCCCGGCGACGGACACGACCACGACGATCGACGATCCCTACCTGCAGTCCTTCAAGCAGGGAATCGACAGCGGCGCCGAGTTTGTCATGGTGGCGATCGCGACCTTCACCCGGATCGATTCCTCTCACCTGGCGGCGTTCTCTCCGACGGTGATCGGCCAGATGCTCCGGGGGACGTTCGGCTTCCAGGGCGTGGTGGTCTCCGACGACCTGGGGGCGACGGTGGCGGTGGCCAGCATCCCGGCGGGCGACCGCGCCCTTGCATTCCTGTCCGCGGGCGGTGACCTGGTCATTTCCAAGACCGCCGTGGCGACCCACGCCATGGTACTGGCGGTTCGATCGAGAGCGGCGGCGGACCCGGCGTTCATGACGCGGGTCAACGACGCGGCCCTGCGCATCCTCAAGCAGAAGCAGGCTTTCGGTCTCCTGCCGTGCTGAGCGGGCTCCACGCCAGCGGTTCGCAAATGGCTCGGCGTCCGGCTATCAAGGCTTTCTCTTGCCTTGCTGCCTCGCGCGCCAAGTCAGGCGCTTGACTCGACGTCGGCGACAAAACCACCCCAACCGTTGCTGGGCTCGCGGGGTGGCGCCGTGATAACCAGCAAGCGGACCGGCCCATCGCTGCGGATCGCGTAGCTGTGTTCCTGGCCACGCGGCAAGAAGACGAAGCCGCCTGCCTCGGCGTCGAAACTCTGGCCGTCGCAACTGAACGTCAGCTGGCCCTCGAGAACGTAGAACATCTCGTCCTCGGTCGGGTGGCTATGCGCCTCGGGCTCCTCGCCCTTCCGGGTGACGTATTCCAGGACGGCGGCGCCATTCGTCGTTTGCCGCTCACCCGCTTTGACGGTGAAATCGATACCCAGGTTGTACGTTTGACCCTCGCCTCGACTCAAGCGGTAGGGAAACGGTGAAGGCCCTGGATCAGGGCCTTCACCATGTCGGTCAGCGATGACCGTTCTCGGTGTCGAGCGATCTACCGGTTTCGAGCAGCGTTATGAGGGTCAAGCCCGCTCCTTGCGGGATACCCCGCGACGGCGGCCCGACCGGTCTGGCTGATCGGCCTCCTCGAGCGGCGGGATCGGACGCCTGGCGCGCTCCATCAGCGTCCAGGGGTCATCGTGGTCTCGCATCCAGTCCCAGATCGACGCGATCGTGATGCCATCCGGGCGAAGCGAGTCGCGCTCGACATCCCGCCAGTCAACCGGGACGGCGACCGGCGCGCGGCGGCGGGCTCGGACCGCGTAGGGGGCGACGACGGTTTGCGCGTAGGCGTTCCGGTTGACGTCGATGAACAGGCGACCTTCACGCTTTTGCTTGATGAACTCGGTCGTCAGGTGGCCGGGGTCGGCGGCGGCCAGGCGTTGTGCGACGTGGTCGGCGAAGATGTGGACCGCCTCGAAGCTCGGCCCGACGGTGACCGGGACGACCACGTGGAGACCGCGGGAGCCCGTGGTCTTGACGAACGGCACGAGCTGCAGCTCCTCGAGCATGGTCTTGAGATGCAGGGCGGTGGTGCGTACCAGGCGGAAATCGTCGTCCGAAGGGTCGAGGTCGAAGATCAGCAGGTCGGGTTGCGACGGGGCCGGGCTGCGCGACAGCCAGACGTGAGCCGTGACCATGTTGTAGTTCGCCAGGTAGACGAGGGTGGCGGCGTTGTCGATCACCGCATGGGTGATGGTGCCACCCCGATGGAGATCGACCGTGACGCGCCTGATCCAGGGCGGGAACGACTCCGGCACCCGTTTCTGCTGAATGGCGATCCCGCCGATGCCATCCGGGTAACGGTTCATGTGCAGCGGACGGTCCCGAACCTGGGGCAGCATGCGGCCGGCGATGCGGAGGTAGTAATCGACAAGGTCCCCTTTGGTGATGCCGTCATCCGGGAAGAGGACCTTGTCCGCGTTTGAGATGTTGATCTGGTGCCCGTCAACGCTGCGCATGGCTCTGCAGAGAGGGTAGTCAATTCCGGCGGTTTCGGCCCGTTCCAGTTGGGAACCGCGCCCAATTAGAGGGATGGGCTGCTTATCCTGGGGGAGCCGGACAAGCAGCCCACCATCTTCGGCATCGGTCGATCACCGGCAAGGCCAGCAGCGCGTCAGACCAACAGTGCGGCGGTCCTGCCGCTTCCGACCTTGACCCTCTCCCGAGTCAAGAGGGGGGCGGTACCTCCGGTGACAGATACCCCTCTCCAGGACTCGGGCCTCAGCGACTTCTGTCCCGGGATTTGGCGCAACCCTATCGCGATTCGTATTGGAGGGCAACTACGAAACTTCGTTCGCAAACAACCGTTCACGGCTCGCGGGCGACGACGCTACGCAGCGGCGACCGGGGCGCCTTCTTCCTGGGCTCGCTGCCGGCCGCGCAGCGGTACGTCGTTGAGGAAGACGGAGGCGATCAGGGCCACCACCAGAACGGCGCCACCGTAGAGGAAGACCTCGTGCAGGGTGGACGCCAGGGCCACGCGAATCCCATGCAGGACCTGGTCGAAGATGGCCGCGCCTTGTGGGCCGGCGGCCGCCATCGCTTGGGCCCGGCGGGCCGCGATCTGGGTGGGATCGAACAAGGTTTGCGGATTGCCGCCGCCACTTCCCATGAACCGTGTCACCTGGGAGGGGAGGTGAAGACTGGCGATCTGCTCGCTGATGTGGACCGGAAGCCGCTGGCTCAGCACCGAGCCCAGCACGGCGGTGCCGATGGTGCCGCCGATCTGCCGCCAGAACTGCACCTGCGAGGAGGCCACGCCGAGGAAGTTCCGCGGCAGCGCGCTCTGCACGGCCGTCAAATAGAGCGGGAATGTCGTGCCCAGCCCGGCGCCGACGATCACGATGTCGCGAACCACCTCGAGGCGCGAGGTCCCGACGCTGACCTGCGAGAGGAGCCACATGCCGTACAGCATGACCGCGACCCCGGCCGTCCCAAGGAAGCGGTAATACCGGATCCGCACCATCGCCTGGCCGACCAGCGTGCTGGCGATGATCAGGCCGAGCATCATCGGCGTCAGCAACTGGCCCGAATTGGTGGCGGTGACCCCGAGCACTCCCTGGTAGATCAGGGGAACGAAGACGATCGTGCCGAACATGCCGAAGCCGCTGAAAAAGCCGACGATCATCGAGACGCTGAAGGTCGAATTCTTGAAAAGGTTGAAGGGGACGATCGGATGGTCTGAACGCAACTCGAGGAGGAAGAACCCGATCAGCATCACGGCCGCGACCGCGAGCAGACTCAGGACCTGGAAAGAGGTCCAGGCGTGGTCGCGAGTGATCGAGAGCGCGACCATCAGGGGAACCAGCCCCGCGATCAAGGCGACCGCCCCGGGGAAATCGATGTCGCGGATGGAGGCCGACGAGCGGATGTAGGGCATGGTGGCCAGGACCAGGAGGATGGCGACAATCCCGACCGGGAGGTTGACATAGAAGACCCAGCGCCAGCCCCAGCTATCGGTGATATAGCCGCCGGCCGTCGGGCCGATGATCGACGAAAGGCCGAACACCGCGCCGAACAACCCCGCCAGCCGAGCTCGTTGCGAGGGCGGAAACAGGTCGCCGATCACCGCGAAAACGGTGGCGAACAGGGTGCCGCCGAAGAGGCCCTGGATGGTCCGGAAGGTGACCAGCTCGAGCATGCTGTGCGATTGGCCGCAGAGCGCCGATGCCGCGACGAAGCCGATCATGCCGGCGAGCAGGAACGGCTTACGGCCGAAGAGGTCGCCCAGCTTGCCCGCGATCGGCACCATGATGGTCGACGCCACCAGGTAGGCGGTGATGACCCAGGAGTAGTAGTTGAGGCCGTTCAGCTCAGCCACGATCCGCGGCATCGCGGTGCCGACGATCGTCTGATCGAGGGCCGCCAGCAGCAGCGCCATCATCGTGCCCGCCACCACGCCGACGGTCGCCAATCGGGTGAGGCCTTCGGTGAGATGGCCGCCGCTATCAGGTGACGTCGTGGTTGCGTCCTCGGGTCGCTGGCTCATGCGGTCCTCCCTGCTGCGACCGGCGCGCCGGTCATGGTCTCGATCAGCTTCAGGCAGGCATGCCGGAGCTGCTCCAACTCTTCGACGGACAGGCCGGAGGCGATCTTCATCTGCCAGTGCAGGCCCTCGCCCCGCATGCTGTCCAGCCGCTTGGCGCCCGCCGCCGTCAGCCGCGCATACGTCGAGCGGCGGTCGTCCGGATCGTCGACGCGCTCGACCAGGCCGTCCCGCTCCAGGTGATCGATCAGCCCGGTCACGTTGCGCGGCGTGACCTCGAGCTGCTCGGCCAGCTCGCCAAGTGGCAGCTGGTGGTTGGGCGCCGCCACCAGCTGGAACAGGACATGGATCCGACCCTCACTCAGGCCGTGCCTCTCCGCCCAACGATCCATCAGCTGACGGGAGAGCCGCGCCGTGATCCGCAGGGCGGTCATGGCCTCCACGGCGCGCAGCTCCTTCTCGGAGAGTGGCCGGCGGGTGGAATGGATCGCCTGACGGAAGCGGGCGTCGTAGAGGCGGCCGGCCCGATCGGTCGCCAGGGCGCCGTTGAAGCGGCAGTCACCCTTGATCTCAGGCTGCTCCATAGTGAAGTGGTTCATTATCTCCGACTTCAGCATTTGCCGTCAACTCCCGAGTTCGGTGGCCTCCACCGCGCTCCCTCAAATCGATAGTTGAGATTCGGCTCGGTAACTGGTATGAGTCGGGGATGGCGCCCGTTGCATCCGCGACCCCTTCCCGCGTTTCGCATCCAGCACGCGACCTCTGCCTAGCGCCCGGCCGCACCATCGACGCACCGGTCGTCAAAGGCGGCCGCTACGGCCGGATGTTTCCGGACCTGCCGGCCGCCGCGTTCGATGAGGTTCAGCTGCTGGCGCTCGGGATCGACGGCGGCGTCTGCGACGGTAGCGCCTGCGATACGGACAGCCACATCGAGGCCGGCCAGCCGTTCTTCGGCCAGTACCTCGCCCACGACATCACCGCCGACTGGTCGCCGCTGCGCGCCCCCACGGACATCAACGCCCTTCGCAACGTCCGATCGCCCCGGGCCAACCTGGAAGCGCTGTACGGCGGCGGACCGGTCGGCTCGCCTTACCTGTTCGATCAGCGCGACCCGGCCAAGCTGCTGCCGGGGATCCCCGATTGTGATCTGCCACGCAACCAGCAGGGGATTGCCCTGATCGGCGATCCGCGAAATGACGTGCACGCCTTCATGACCGGCCTCCAGGTGGCCTTCATCCGGGCCCACAACCGCCTGGTCGACCGGCTCCGGTCGGATGGCGTCGCGGAATCGGACCTGTTCGAGGACGCCCGCCTGGCGCTCAACTGGCATTACCAGTGGGTCATCCTTCACGACCTCCTCCCGAACCTCGTCGGCAGCGCGATGACCGCGAGCGTCATCGACGAAGGACCGCGCTTCTATCGTCCCGATGCCGAGCCCTACATCCCGGTGGAGTTTGCGGATGCCGCGTACCGCTACGGGCATTCGCAGATCAAGGGCGACTACCAGGTCCAGGGTGGCGGGCCGCGTTATCCGGTGTTTCCCGACCTGGCGGGGTTCAGCCCGCTGGCTCCCGAGCACGTCATCGACTGGCGACTGCTCTTCGATGTCCCCGGCCACCCGCCCGCCCAACGCGCCAAACCGATCGACGGCACGCTCCCGGTGTCGTTGATCCGCCTCCCCGAATCGATCACGGGCCAGGTTGACCTCAGCGCCTACCGCTCGCTCGCCGCCCGCGACCTCCAGCGGGGTCAGGGCACCGGGCTGCCGTCGGGCGAAGCCGTCGCCCGCGCGATGGGGGTATCGCCCTTGACTCACGGCGAGCTTGCATTGCGGAGCTGGCACGGCGACACGCCGCTTTGGCTGTACATCCTGCGCGAGGCGGCCGCCCGCGGCGGTGGAGATCACCTCGGTGAAGTCGGCGGTCGAATCGTTGCCGAGGTAATCGTCGGGATCATCCGCAACGATCCGGAGTCGTACCTGAGCAACAAGCCGTCCTGGCGGCCGACCCTGCCATCACACCAGGCCGGCGTGTTCAAGATCCGCGATCTCGTCGTCCCGACGCGCTAGGCGCAAGCTTCTTCTTCCGTCACCGCGCTTTCGGGCTGAGCCAGTGGTTGGGACCG
>Ga0209160_1000539_pt1 | contig 31254 bp, 35 predicted proteins | sample GraSoiAngelo_153_FD_186167 | JGI IMG/M metagenome (GOLD analysis project Ga0209160, IMG submission 186167) | Grasslands soil microbial communities from the Angelo Coastal Reserve, California, USA - 14_1009_12_40cm (SPAdes) (version 2) | ecosystem: Environmental > Terrestrial > Soil > Grasslands ...
CGCGGGCGGAATCCGATCCTTCCACTGCGCATCTTCCGTTCGCGCAAGGTCGCCGGAGCCAACATTGTGCAGGCGCTCATGTCGACAGCGTTCATCGGCTTCTTTTTCCTCGGCTCGCTCGACCTCGAGCGTGTGCTGGGCTACGGTCCGATGGCGATCGGGCTGGCCTTCCTGCCGGTGGCAGTCGTGATGGCGCTGTTCTCGATCCGGTTCTCGGCTCAGCTGATCGCGCGCTTCGGCGCCGGCACGATGCTGGGAGCCGGGCTTGCCACCGCCCTCGTCGCGCTGCTCATCGTCGGCCTCGGCCCGACCAATGCCAACTACTTTGTGTACCTGCTGACGCCGATGGTTCTCTTCGGGCTGGGCGGCGGGCTTGCGTTCCCTGCGCTGACGATGATCGCAATGGCCGATGTCTCGCCGAGCGAAGCCGGCCTTGCCTCGGGTCTTCTCAACACGACCGGACAGGTGGGCGGTGCCTTCGGACTCGCGGTCCTGGCCACCGTGGCCGGCGCGCGAACCCTGGACCTCGCCCAGGCCGGAGTCGATGGACAGGCCGCGCTTGCGGGCGGATACCACTTCGCGTGGCTGATCGGCGCAGGTGTCGTCGCGGTCACGATCGTGGTGGCGGCGGCGTTTCTCCGGTCGCAGGCAGAGGCGCCGGCCGAGTCGGCGCCGGCGGAGTGTGAGGCGGCGGCGTGAACGAAAGGCGCAATCCCGAAACGATCCATCCACCGGTCGGGCCGTACAGCCACCAGGTCGAGGTTCAGGGCTCTCCGCGGTGGCTGGTCATGGCGGGGCAGTTGGGGCGCACGCAGGACGGGGTCGTGCCCGACGACCCGATCGAGCAGGTCGAGCTCGCCCTCGAGAACGTGAGGCGAAACCTCGACGCCGCCGGGATGGCGGTCACCGACCTCGTCAAGGTGACCTGGTACCTGGTCGGTGAGATCGACGTTCGCCGCCGCAGAGAGGTCACTTCAGCGTGGCTGAAAGGCCACGCTCCCTGCTCCACGCTGGTCTATGTCGCTGCACTGGCGGCTCCGGAGTACCGCGTGGAAGTCGACGCCTGGGCCTGCCGGACCTGAGCCCCTCCGGCGGCTGCGCCGCCACCTCCCCATTAAATGGGGAGGACTAAGGCAGCGCCGCGGTGGGTGACCTGGGTTACGTTGATGGAACAGAGCGATGGGCGAGGATGACGACGTCTACTTCTCGGTCCCGGGTGTCGCAACAGTCAGGTGGGACGGTCCCCACTCGACTGTCTTCGTGGAGTGGGACGGATGGGCCAACAGCGCTGAATTCGGCGCTCTTCTCGACGCCGAGGTCAAGGCGCTCGGGGAGCGTGCCTGCTCGCGCCTCCTGGCCGATTGTCGCCGCCAGCGGATCCTGAACCCGGCAGACCAGGAGCGGGCGAACCGCGAGTGGGTCCCACGGGTGCTCGAGGCGGGCCTGAAGCGGTTCGCGATTGTGCTGCCCGAAAGCGAGATCGCGGCGGGTCATCTTCGCGAGCGTCTCGACAAGGTGCCGCAAACGGCGATGCAGATCGCGTACTTCGCCTCGGTCGAAGAGGCGAGGGAGTGGCTCGCCGAGTAACAAAGGGCCAGGTTTCTCTTTTCGACCTCAACGTCGAAAAGATCCTCGACCACTGGGGCGTGCCTGAGGCCGTACGCGAGGTGATCGCGAACGCGCTCGATGAGCAGGCGCTGAGCGGCAGCGCCGAGCCGCAGATCGTGAAGCGCCGCGACGGATGGCACATCACAGATTTCGGGCGCGGCCTGCACTACCAGCACCTCACCCAGAACGAGAATCCCGAGAAGAGGCGTCGCTCCGACCTCGTGGTCGGCAAGTTCGGCGTCGGCCTCAAGGACGCGCTGGCGACATTTCACCGTCGCGGCGTTGAGGTGCGCATCCGCAGTCCGCATGGCGACATCAGGTTGCAGCAAGCCGCGAAGACCAACTTCGCCGATGTCAAGACGCTTCACGCGGCGATCACGCCGGCTTCCGAACCGAAGCGGCGCGGCACCGACTTCACACTGGGCGGCCTGTCCGACGCCGACATGGCTGCCGCGCGGGATTACTTCTTGCGCTTTGCGGGCGACAAGGAGCTCGAGCGGACGGAGCTCGGCAGCATCCTCGAACGCCGTCCTGACCAGCCTGCGCGCATCTATGTGAAGGGCGTCCGTGTCGCGCTCGAGGATCAGTTCCTGTTCTCCTACAACGTCACATCGACCACCACGCAGCTCCAGCGAGCGCTCAACCGTGAACGCAGCAACGTGGGGCGGAGCGCCTACCAGGACCGAGTCAAGGCGATCCTCCTGAAGGCCAAATCCGAGGCCGTCGCGGAGCAGCTGGTGCAGGACCTCACACGGATCCCGCTCGGCACCAACCACGACGAGATCACCTGGCTCGACGTGCAGGAGCAGGCCGTCAGGATCCTCGCCACGAGAGGCAAGACAGTCTTCGTCAGCTCACAGCAGATGTTCACGATGGGCTCGACGATTCAAGAGGCGAGGGCCGACGGCTACAAGGTCATCGTGGTGCCCGACCGATTGCTGGGACGGCTTTCCAAGCTGCGCGACCTCGAAGGCCGTCCAATCCTCGACATCTCCGGCTTCGTCCAGGTCTGGAATGCCTCGTTCACCTACAACTTCGTCGATCTGGCAAAGCTGAACAAGACGGAACGGATCGCATGGGCGATCTTGCCCGAGCTGATCCGGCTCGCCGGCGCGCACGCGAAGCGCGTCAAGGAGGTGCGCATCTCGGCCACGATGCGACTTGACGAGGGCGCATACGAGACCGAAGGGGTTTGGGACTCGCCGAACATCGTGGTCAAACGGTCCGTGCTCGATTCGCCGCGACATTTCGCCCGCGTGGTACTGCACGAGATCGCCCACGCCAGCTCTGGGGGGAACCACGGCAGCCTTGCTTTCATGGCCGCAATCGACGATCTCGCGGCCGTGGCGGCTGTGGAGGCCTTAGGAGCTCCAGCCAGGCACCGGCGGGGCGCTCGTTAAGCAATCGATTTCGGCCGTTTAGTCGCCTAGAGTTGCGGCATGTCTGACCTCCCTGCCCTGGGCGGCGGTCATGCCGGCCGCCTCGCCGCAATCGCCGAGGCGACCGGCGCGTTCAGCGACGCCGTCCCGGACATCGAAGCCCTCCTGGCAATCGTCGCCGAGCAGATCTCCCGCGCGACCGGTGACTTCTGCGCCGTCGTCCTCCTCTCGGCTGATGGCCGGAGCGTCGAGCCCGTGGCCGCCTATCATCCCGACCCCAACGTCATGGAAGACGCGCGTCACATGCTGGGTGTCCGGATGGACATCGACGCGTCCGGGGTCTGGAAATCCGTTATCCAGGAGCGGCGACCGGTTGTGATCGAAATCGATCCGGATCACCTGCGGCCCGACCTTGCGCCGCACCAGAGACGCCACATCGAGAAGTGGCGGATGCGTCAATCGGCTTTGATCCCGATGATCGCCCAGGACACCGTCGTGGGTGGGCTGAACCTCAACCGGATGGAGGGAAGCACGCCCTTCAACCAGGCTGACCTCGACCTTTTGGTCAGCCTGGCGGAACGCGCCGCGCGCGCGATCGCCACCGCGCAGCTACTGCGCAATCAGAGGCTGCTCGCCAGCGAGCTGGAAGCCATGGTGGAGGAGCGAACAAAGCAGCTGAGCGACGCGCAGGCCGAGGCCGAGCGAGCCAACCGCGCGAAAAGCCGCTTCCTGGCGAGCATGAGCCACGAGCTACGAACGCCGCTGAACGCGATCATCGGGTTTTCGGAGCTTCTCAGCGACGAAGGGTCAGAACGTTTTGACCCCGTGACTCGTCGCCGTTTTCTCGACCAGATTCACAGCAGCGGCAAGCACCTGCTGCAGCTCATCAATGACATCCTTGACCTCTCGAAGGTCGAGGCGGGGCAGATGGAGCTTCATCCGCAACTTATGTTGGTGGCCGACACCGTGCGTGAGGTTTTAGCCACCATGGAGCCGCTGGCACGAGCCAAGGGGATCACCTTCGACAGCGAGTCGGATCCCAGCATGCAGCTTGTCGCAGATGGCGCAAAGGTGAGGCAGATGCTGCTGAACCTCGCCTCGAACGCCATCAAATTCACGCCGGCCGGCGGCCACGTGTCCATCCGCGCGCGCCGGACGGCGAGCTCGGTGGAAATAGCGGTGATCGACACAGGGATCGGGATCGCGGAAGCGGATCTCCCTCGTCTTTTCGGTGAGTTTCAACAGCTCGACCCCGGGCCGGGGCGCCGACAGGAAGGCACCGGTCTCGGCCTGGCGTTGACGAAGCGCCTTGCCGTTCTGCACGGTGGCGACGTCAGCGTCGAAAGCCAGGTTGGGAAGGGGACGACCTTCACGGTCCGATTGCCGGCGCACAGCGTGGCCCCCCAAGAATGGCCGGCTCGCAAGCCCGAAAAAGCCCGACAGGTCGAGGCGGGCCGTCCGCTCGTCCTCGTGGTCGAGGACAACCCGCAGGCGGCCGAGATCCTTGGCCGGCATCTCGAGGTGGGTGGGTTCCGAATGGAAATCGCGCGCAACGGCACTGACGCGCTGAGGATGGCCAGGGAGCTAAAGCCGGTCGCCGTGACGCTGGACATACTCCTGCCCGAGATCGATGGTTGGGAGGTGCTGACGCGGCTCAAGCAGGACGAGTCCACGCGCAACATCCCGGTGGTCGTGGTCTCGGTGGTCGACAATCCGGCGCTCGGCCGGGCGCTTGGTGCGATCGACTACTTCGTCAAGCCAATCGATGGAAGGGGCTTGCTGTCACGCCTCGAGCAGTTCACGTTCACTACGAAGGTGAAGCGCGAAGAGGTCCGGGTGCTGGTGGTCGACGACGAGCAGTCAAACCTCGACCTGATCGAAGGCTTGCTCAAGCCCGCCGGCTTCAGCGTGCTGCGGGCGAACGGCGGACAGGAAGGAATCGACATGGCAAAGTCGCGCCTGCCAAATCTCATCCTCCTCGACCTGATGATGCCAGGGGTCAGCGGCTTTGAGGTCGTGGAGCAGCTCCGGGCCGAAGATCGGACGCGAACCATCCCGATCATGGTCCTCACCGCCAAAACGCTCACAGCTGATGACAAACGTTCCCTGAACGGCAACGTCGCAGCGATCTTCCAGCGCAACTCAGTCGCGGGCGCTGAGCTCATCGAGTGGCTCAGGGGGATCGTCCTCAAGACCACCCCCGGGGCGGGAGCAGCCGGCTAGCGCCCCTCCAGCTCGGTCCGGCGGTGAGCCCAGTAGTCCCGCCGGTGCCGGAAGCGCTCGACCTGCGAGGCCAACACCGGCAGGTTGGTCTGCTCAGCTTCCCGCTGGGCCGCGTCCGGCATCTGCGGGATGGCGCCGGCGAGCATGTCGAGCAGCTCTTCCTCGAGCTTGACCAAGTAGCTGTAGACGGTCACCCAGCGGCGGGCGTCCTCCAGCGACTCCGATTCGGGGTTCTCTCCGAGAATCGGTCGATCGAGGTCGGCGCCCTCCCAGGCCGCTCCGGCGGCCTCCTCTTTCCTGGAGGCCATGCGTTCATCTTGTTCTTTATCAGGCGGGAAGTCACGACTTATTCGGCCTCGACTCATCAGGATGTCCGGTATTACCAAACGCGATGCGGTCGCGCACCACTGGAGCGCGGCCGAGGAGCCGCGAGCGCTGGACGGCGTCTTCGCCAAACCGATCCCGCAGCGCGTCGACCGCCGCCTCGAGCCGCTCCTTTCGGGGGAGCACAGCCTGGGCGAAAAGGTCGAGCTGGCCCCCGGCGCCGTCGACCAGGTCGGAGAGGCCCACTCCGAGCGTGCCGATGGTCCGCCGGGGGTCACGAGCAGCGAGCAGCGTCAGGGCCGCCAGGTATATCTCGTCCCCGGTCGAGATCGGTTTGGGCTGCTTCGCCTGCTTGGAGAAGTGGCCCGCGTCCGGCCGGTAGACGACGCCCACCGAGACCACGCGGCCCCGCCTCGCGGCGGCCCGCAGCCGCCGGCCGACCATGTCCGACAGGCGCATCAGGAGCTCTTCCAGCTCGCCCTGCGAAGCGGTGGCGCGAGCGAGCACGTGCGAATGGCTGTAGCTCTTCCGTTTGGTGGTCTCGAAACCGCCGACCTCGAACCCGCGGAGGCGCATGCTCCACCCGCGCGCGACCTCGGAGTGCATGCCGGCCAGGCGCAGTCGCGGCGGGGTCGCCCGCAGGAACTGAACGGGCGAGAGGATGCCGGCGCGGGCAAGCCGGCTCGCGGTGGCCTCGGCGATCCCCGACAGGTCGGTGAGCTGCAGCCGCTCGAAGACCGATACCAGGTTGGTGTGGTCGATCCGCTGCAGGCCGTCGCGCTTGTCCACGTTCGACGCCTGCTTGGCCATCCAGATCGAGGTCGAGACGCCCACCGACGCGGTCACGCACTCTCCGATCTCCTCACGAATCGCCGCTTTGACCACGCGCCCAACGCCTTCGGGGCCGAGCCTTTTCAAGTCCGGCGTGCCGGCCAGGTTGAGCGAGGCCTCGTCGATGGACATTCGACGCACATCGGGCGTGTGTCGCTCGATGATCTCCATGAGCTTGTCCGAGACGGAGCGGTAGAGGGGCGGGTCGGGCTCGCGGACGATGACGGCCGGGAAGATGGCTTTGGCCTCGAAAACGCGCATGCCGGTCTTGATGCCGAGGTCTCGCGCTTCGCGCGACGACGAGACGATGGTTGCGGCGTCGGTGGCGTAGGCGGCGATCGCGACCGGGCGGCCGCGAAGTGCCGCGTCCTGCTGCTGCTCGATCGAGGCGAAGGCGCAGTTGAGGTCGATGACGAGGGTGGTGGGGTCGGCCGTGTTCAAGCCAAGCCCGATGGCTTCAGGCGACGGTTGGCTCACAACGAGCAAATGTTCGCACCTTCTGATGATGCGGGCAAGGGGACTCGCAACCCCCCACCCGGCCGGACGCCGGCCGACCTCCCCGGCGGGCGGGGAGGTGAATCGCAACCCCCCACCGGCCGGACGGCGGCCGACCTCCCCGGCGGGCGGGGAGGTGAATCGCAACTCCCCACCCGGCCGCACGGCGGCCGACCTCCCCGGCGGGCGGGGAGGTGAATCGCAACTCCCCACCCGGCCGCACGGCGGCCGACCTCCCGGGCGGCGGGGAGGTGAAGCGGAAGGCTATCCGGCCGAAGGTAGAGTCAGCGTGAATTCGCTGCCCATGCCGGGGACCGAAACCACGGTGATATCACCGCCATGGCGGGCCGCGATCTCCTTGCACAGGAAAAGGCCCAGGCCCGTCCCCGGGATGGTCACGTTCTCATCGGTCGGCAGGCGACCGAACCGCATGAACAGACGCGATATGTGCTCGGGTGCAATGCCCAGCCCAACGTCGCGCACGCTGATGAAGGCATGTCCGTCTCGCACGCCGACTCTGCATTGAACCTCTCCCCCTTGCGGCGAGTACTTGAGCGCGTTGTCCAGGAGGTTGGCGACGATCATCGCTATCCGGAGCCGGTCGCCGCTGACCAGCACCTTTCCGTCACCGCCATCCAGGACGAGGACATGACCGCCCGAAAGCGGCCGGAACACGTCGATCTGCTCCTGGGCGACAAATCGCAGGTCAAACGTCTCGCGTGACGGCTCGTTGCTTTCCTCCTCGAGACGTGCCGTGTCGAGCATCTGCTCTATCAACCGCTCCATCTGGGCCAGCTTGATCTCCAGCATTCGCGATACGGCGGGAACCTGATCAGGTGGGATCGAGCCGTCGGCCAGCATCGAGTTGTAACCACGGACCACAGTCAGGGGTCCACGCAGTTCGTGCGACGCGAGGTTGAGGAAATGCGTCTTGGTGCGTTCCAGCTCCGCCATACGCTCGGCATGCGCTCGAAGCTGCAGGGCCTCTTTCTCGCGGTCCAGGTTGCGCTGGATTTCCTGAGCCCGGGGTTCAGTGAGGTCCCTCGTCACTTTGCCGAAGCCTCGCAGCCGGCCCGACTCATCGCGGAGCGCGGTGATGATCACGTTGGCCCAAAAGCGCGTGCCGTCTTTGCGGATCCGCCACCCTTCCTCTTCGTAGCGGCCCTCGCGCCTGGCGACCTCGAGCTCCCAGTCGGGCTTGCGGTTTCTGATTTCTTCCGCCGGGTAGAAGACCGAGAAGTGCCGGCCGATGATCTCCGTCGCTGCATAGCCCTTGATGCGCTGGGCGCCCTCGTTCCACGTGACGACCACACCTGATGGATCAAGCATGAAGATCCCGTAATCGACCACACTGGAGACCAGGAGCGCGAACTGATCGCCGAGATCCCTCGGCTCAGCCGTATTCGACTTCCGCAGCACTTCTGTCGATCTTAAGCATGAGGCGCCGGCCGGCGCAAACGTTCAACCCCACACCGAGCGCGCGACGCTGCCGACCAGCTCCAGCTTCTTGCGCTGGTCCTCCCGGGTCACCCGGTTGCCCTCCATGGTGGATGCGAACCCGCACTGAGGGCTGATTGCCAGTCGATCCAGCGGCAAGTAACGCGCCGCTTCGACGATCCTTCGCTTGAGCTCCTCTTCCGACTCGAGCGCCGGCTTTTTGCTCGTGACCAGACCAAGCACGACAACCCGATCCTCCGGCACATGCTTTAGCGGCTCGAACCCACCCGAGCGCTCGTCGTCGTACTCCAGGAGGAACCGGTTGAAACCAGTCCTTTCAAAGATTCGAGCGATCGGCCCATAGTCGCCTGCCGCGTAGAACTTGCTCTGGTTGTTGCCGCGGCAGATGTGAATCGCGAACGTCACGCCGGGGTGGCCGGCGATGATCGCGTTGTCCATCTCGATGCATGTATCGATCAAGGTCTCCGGGTCGCTGCCGCGCTTTCGGTATCCCTCGCGCAGCTCGGGGTCGAGCAGCGCCGCGTATTGGGGAGCGTCGATCTGAACGTAGGTGCATCCGAGGCGAATCAGCTCATCGACCTCCCGCCGGCTCAGGTCGACCACGTCGGCGAGATACGCGTCAAGCGTCGGGTACGCACCTTTTGATTTGTTGGGGTCGTAGTAAGCCGCCGCCTGCTGGGCGCTGATCATCGTCACCTTCGCCGGCACGCCGGTGCTCGCCCGCAGGTAGGTGAACTCCTCGGCGGCCATGTTGCGCAGCGGCCTCAGCTTGTCGACGACGACCGGTCGCTTGAAGACGAGCTCCTCTCCCTTTTCGTCGCGAAACGGGATGGCCCAACCGCCGTATTTGTCGAATCCCGCCATCGCATCGACGAGATGGCCGAAGAACGCGTACCGGCGCTGCTCGCCGTCGGTGATCACGTCGATGCCGGCTGAGGTCTGGACCTCGATCGCCTCATCGACGGCCCGGTCTTCGATCTCTTTGAAGTGCGGAGGGTCCAGCTCGCCCGCTTCGAGCCGTTTGCGCGCCGCGACCAAAAAGTCTGGCCGCAGAAGGCTGCCCACGACCTCGGCCCTCACATCCTGACCCATGGCTCGCCCCCTCCCAACCGATCGAGAGCATGATGACAGGTACAAATCTGGACGATCCGGTTATGGGGATATGGGAAGAAAAATGCACAATGCAACGGCGTGAGATGACGACGGCCTTCCTCCAGCGACTCGGCGATCCAGGCTACCGTCTCCAGGGGGAGAACCCGGCTACGGCCACCCTGGACCAGGCTCACCGCTGGATCGCCACGTACGACGAGCTGATCCGTTTCAAGCACCAGCTGATCGATTTATCCCACCAGTACGCCGAGCGCGCCGAGCCGGAGGTGGCCCGAGCGATACGCGAGACCGACGTGGTCCTTCTGGAGACGCAGGCCTCGCGTTTCGAGCTGCGGCGTGATTTCTGGAAGATCCGGGCGGCCGAGATGAAGGGCGGCCGGAGCCGCGGCCCCGACTGAAGCCGTTTCGCGGATCGCCGACCTCCTTCGAGATCATCGCCATCGCGGCCTCAGCCGGCGGCGTCAGCGCCCTTACCGAGGTCCTCCGCCATCTACCCGCAACCCTCGGCGCGATCGTCGTCATCGTGCAGCACGTCGATCCGCGCCACCGAAGCCTGATGCCGCAGGTGATCGGACGCCATGCACGGCTGCCGGTGGTCCATGCGGAAGAGGGAGCGCAGCTGGAGAGGGGCCACATCTACCTCGCACCGCCCGACCGCCACCTCCTCGTCAAACGCGGCACACTAACTCTCACCGACACTGAGCTGGTCAACTTCGTGAGACCCTCCGCCGACCTGATGTTCGAATCCGTGGCAGCCGCGTACGGGCCACGTGCGATCGCGGTCGTACTGACCGGTAGCGGCCACGATGGAGCGCTGGGCGTGACCGCGATCAAGCAGCGAGGCGGCACCGTTCTGGCTCAGGACGAAGCCACTTCGGAATTTTTTGGAATGCCGTCCGCGGCGATCAAAACAGGCGCGGTTGACTTCATCCTGCCGTTGGACGAGATCGCGCCGAAGCTCGCAACGCTCGTCGCGGCTGAGGCGCTCACTTGACGCTCGAAGCGGGAAGCGATTTTGAGCGCCTGATCGAGTTCCTGCGCGATTCTCGAGGCTTCGACTTCACCGGCTACAAGAGGGCCAGCCTCATGCGCAGGGTCGCTCACCGGTGCTCGGAGCTGGGGATCGACAACTTCCGTGCGTATCACGACTACCTGGAAGTCCATCCCGATGAATTCGTGACCCTCTTCAACAAGATCCTCATCAACGTGACCGAGTTCTTCCGGGACAGCTCGGCATGGGATTACCTGCGTGACCACCTCGTGCCGCGGATCGTCGCCAGGGATGGCGATATCCGCGTCTGGAGCGCAGGAACGTCGTCGGGAGAGGAGGCCTTCTCCGCAGCGATGCTTTTCTGTGAGGCCATCGGCGAAGCGTCCTTCCTCGACCGGGTCAAGATCTACGCCACCGACGTCGACGAGGAGTCGTTGAGCAAAGCCCGCGCCGGCTACTCAGCCAAGGAGCTGGAGTCGCTGCACGACGATCTCAAGGAAAGGTACTTCGATCACCAGGGCGAGCGGTTCGTCTTTCGCTCCGCGCTGCGGCGCTCCATGATCTTCGGCCGGCACGACCTGACGCAGGACGCGCCCATCTCACGGCTCGACCTCTTGATCTGCCGAAACACCCTCATCTATTTCACGGCGGAGGCGCAGGGACGGATTCTGGCTCGGTTTCATTACGCGCTGAACGATGACGGCTATCTTTTTCTCGGCCGGGCGGAGATGCTGCTGACGCACACGGCCCTGTTCACGCCCATTGAGTTGAAGGAACGCCTTTTCACCAAGGTGGCGAAGCTCCAGCCACGGGAACGCTTGATGCTGCTCGCACAGTCGGGCAACGCGGAGGCGTCAAACCACGTCGCCCGTCAGCTGCGCGTCCGAGAGCTGGCAACGGAAGGAGCTCCGTTCCCGCAGGTCGTCATCGACGCCACAGGGGTCCTGGTGAGCGCGAACCAGCCGGCCCGTGACACGTTCGATGTGCCGGTTTCCGACATCGGGCGCGCGCTCAAGGACCTTCAGCTCTCTTACAAACCAATCGACCTGCGGACCCCGATCGACCGGGTCAGCCGGGACCGGCAACCCGCAACAATGCAGAGCGTTGAGCTCAAGCACGCCGACGGGACCACGGGGATCTTTGACGTTCACGTCGCGCCCCTGGTTGACGAGGATGGCTCGCTGGTCGGGACCGCCGTCAACTTTTTTGACGTGACCCACCTGACGCGCCTCCGTTCAGATATTGAGCGCCTGAGTCAGGAGCTGCAATCGGGTAAGGAGGAGCTCGAGACCACCAATGAGGAGCTCCAGTCGACCGTGGAGGAGCTCGAAACCACCAACGAGGAGCTTCAGTCGACGAACGAGGAGCTGGAGACGCTGAACGAGGAGCTCGAATCGACCAACGCCGAGCTCGAGAGCATCAACACCGACCTCAACCTCCGGACCGGTGAGGTGCAGCGGCTGAACACGTTGCTGCTCGCGATCACGGGAAACATCGAGGTCGGGGCTGCGGTCCTTGATGGTGCATTCAAGGTCCAGGTGTGGAACGAGCGGGCGGCGGACCTATGGGGCGTGCGGTCGGATGAGGTGGTGGGAAACTCGTTCTTCGACCTCGATATCGGACTTCCGGCGGACCAGTTGAAAGCCATGATTCAGGCCGGGAGCGGCGGAGCGCCGCGCCATCGCGAGCTCGTCGTCGTCGCGACGACCAGAAGGGGCCGCCGGATCCGCTGCCGGGTCATCGCGCACACCCTTGGTGACGGCGACCTTCCGACGGGTGTCGTGTTGGTGATGGAGGAGCTGAAGGGTTCGGACCCTTAGGCGACGGACGCCATCGACGCTCGAATCGAGTCGCGCCAGCCGTCGACGAGCACCTCGAGCATCTCCACCTCGGCGGCCAGCTGGTATCTCTCCGCCGGAGGCAGGTCAGGAGCCGACCGGCGCAACTTGGCCGACAGCCTTTCGGCCATCTCGACCAGCCGCCTGTAAGCCACGGGCCAGTAATCCGGAGTCTCCGGCGAGCCCCACCGCAACATCGACGTTGAGTAGCCGTGTTGAGCGCTCTCCGTCTCCATTCGCATTTCCTCAACCCGGCCACGAAGCTCGTCAAGCGGCCGCTGTCTCATTCGGCGCTCCAGGGTGGCCAGGATGAGGCGCTTCGACTGAAGCATCAGCAGGCGCGCTGAAATCAGGGTCTCAGCGATCGATGCGGCGGGCGTGATTTCGGTCATCCTTCGCCGTCCCGGCCAAGACTTGCGATGCCATAGCCGCGGTTCCTGACGACGGTGATGACCTCTCCCAGGCCCACCGCTCGCAAACGGCTCCTCAATCGCATGATGTAGGTGCGAACCTGCGCATCCGACAGCCTCGAGTTCTGCCACGCCAGCGTCGCCAGCTGCTTGCTGGTGAATGGCCGCCGCGGATGGCGGAGCAGGAAGTCCAGGAGGTCCGCCTCTCGCCGGGTGAGGGGCAGCGATTTCCCCGCGTAGGTGAGCGTGTGGTTCTTGTGGTCGATGACAACCCCGGCCAGCTCGGCGTGCCGGTCGCGCCAGATGGCGAGGCGCTGCTCGATCCAGCTCAAGTTGCGATGCAGCTCTTCGGCTTCGCTTGATCCATCCGCGCGCCCAATCACTGAGCGCAGGACCGACGCCATCTCCTCGTAGATCGAGATCCAGCCCGCCACCTCAGGCAGGGCGGACGTAGTCAGATCCTCGCCAGGAAACTCCCGCCAGGCGTCCTCGGTCGCAGGCAGCACGGGTGCCTCCACGACTCTGAATCTACACCTACTGGAGGAATTTTGACCCGGAATGTTGCGCTTATCCGCCTATCGTGGGCGCCAGCATGGCTGCAAGGGGCAGCGGGAACCAATCAGCACGCCGGGGGGCACGTACGGGGCAGGGGGCCACGGCCCGGAGGGAGGGTCTGGCCCCTTTGCCATCTTTTGCGCCCTATGTGCCGGGGATCGACAGCCTGGAAGAGATCTGCGGCTGGCTTGGCACGTTCCGCGAGCGGCTTCGAATAGCGCACGTCGAGGAGCGAGACACTGTCGTGGCAGTGGTCCAGCAGCTGGAGGCCCGGTACCTGATCAGGCGGGCCGAGCTGTCCTGAGGGGCTGGGCGCAAGCGACCGCACCGATGAGCCAGCTCAAATCCCGCCCTCAGCTTCCCGGCACCCGCGTCCTTGGGATTGCACGTCTCACCCGCCTCGTCATCGTTGAAAACCATCAGCTCGTCTCAGAGAGTCTCGGCCTGCTCCTCGACGGCCAGAAAGACATGCAGGTCGTAGGCAAGGCGAGCTCTGTGGCGGAGGCTTCCGAGCTGCCAGCCTCCTTGATGCCCGACGTGGTGGTAATGGATTACCACCTGGGTGACGGCACCGGTCGAGACGCGGCCATGGCCATGCGAGCGACTTTCCCCAACGTCAGGTTCGTCTTCCTGAGCCGCGACGAAAGTGACGATGCCCGCCTCGCCGCGGTCGAGGCCGGCGCCAGCGCGTACCTCCACAAGTCCAGCCCGGCCGCCGAGGTCATCGTCACCGTCCGCAAGGTCGCACAGGGAATCAGCCTGATCACGCCGTCGATGATCGCGGGCCTCGTAAGCCGCGGCAAAGACCGGGAGCATATGCGCGACAGCCTGAGCCCCCGTGAACGGGATGTCCTTCAGCTGATGGCCGACGGGACCTCCACGCGACAGATCGCTGAGCAGCTGGGCATCAGCTACTCGACGGTGCGGACGCATGTACGTTCTATCAACACGAAGCTCGGAGCGAAGTCGATGGTCAACGCGGTGGTCACCGCCCGCGCGCTCGAGATCGTCAACTAGGCGCACTAGACCGGGGAGACGGCGACCTCCACCTGGCGCGTCCGCGGCCCGTCCCATTCGCAAAGGAAGATCGCCTGCCACCGCCCAAGCGCCAGCTTGCCCTGGCGCACCGGAGCTTCGCACGAAGGCCCGATCAGCACGGTCTTGATATGCGAGTCGGAGTTTCCCTCCGCATGCTGAAAGACGGCCTCCTTGGGCACCATCTCGCCAAGGTGCGACTCGATGTCGCGCGCGACATCAGGGTCGGCGCCCTCGTTGATCGTCACGCCGGCCGTCGTGTGCGGGACGAAGACATGACAGGTCCCGTCCCGCACACCTGAGCGCTCGACCACTTCGGCGACGCGTCCCGTGATGTCGACGAGCTCGGCGCGCCGCCGGCTGCGGACTTCTAAGGTGATCCAGCCCAACCGCGTCGTCAGCGCCGGGCGGGCACTTGCTCCAGCAGCTTCAGCGATTCCTTGATGAAAGCCGCTATGTCAGACGGCTGTCGGGACGTGACCAGGTTGCGGTCGACCACCACCTCCTGGTCCACGACGTTGGCTCCGGCCTTCTTGAGATCCCCCTGGATCGTCTTCCAGGCGGTCATCTTGTGACTCTTGAATTCATCGGCGGTCAGCAGCAGCTGGGGTCCGTGGCAGATCGCCAGCACAGGCTTGCCGGCGGTCATGAACGCCTTGACGAACTTCACGGCTTCCTCGTGGGCGCGCAGCTTGTCCGGGCTCCCGCCACCAGGGATGAACAGGGCGTCAAAATCCTCTGGCCTTGCATCCTTGAAGGACTGCTCGACGGTGGCTTTCACCGCGCCCTTGTCGCCCTCGAGCTGGGCGCCCGCTTCCAGGCCCACGACCATGATCTCGTGGCCCGCTTGTTTGAAGCTGTCGTACGGTTGTTTGAACTCCGAGTCCTCGAACTTCGGACCGAGCACGCAGGCAATTCTCATACGGAACCTCCTTCAAATTGGCCGGCAAAATCCACCATACAAGGCTCCAGGCCGGGTTTGCCCACCGGGCTTGCTGGGTAAATCACACCTGCATGCAACCTCAGTCATCGGTATCACTGTGGCTGGATTCGCCCGACGACGAAGACCAGCCGACTTCGCGCGAGGCGAACCCCGATCTCGCGGAAGCGCTCTCCGGAATGGGTACAGACGAGGAACGGCCCCGGCCGGCTCCTGAACCCGGTCAAACCGACCCGGACGACGCCCTGGGCGCCTATCTCCGCGAGATCGGTAAGGGAACGCTGCTCACCAAGGAGCAGGAGGTCGAGCTCGCCAAGCAGATCGAGGCCGGGTCAGATGCGGCGCGCCGCCACATGACCGAGGCGAATCTCCGCCTGGTGGTTTCCATCGCCAAGAAGTACCAGGGCCGAGGCATGCCTCTGCTCGACCTGATCCAGGAGGGCAACGTCGGCCTGATGCGGGCGGTCGCCAAGTTCGACCACCGCCGCGGGTTCAAGTTCTCGACCTACGCGACCTGGTGGATCCGCCAGGCGGTTCTTCGCGCCATCGGGGACCAGGCGCGAACGATTCGCCTCCCGATCCATATCGGCGACCAGACCAACAAGCTGGTCCGCATCTCGGACCGCCTCCGCGATTCGCTCGGGCGCCAGCCGACCGACGAGGAGATCGCCGAGGAGCTCGGGCTGACCACCATCGAGGTCGAGGGACTGCGCCGGACCGCGCGCGACGCTGTCTCTCTCGAGACGCCGATCGGAGAGGACGGGGACACCGAGCTTGGCCACCTGATCGAGGACTCGAACGCGGAGTCCCCAGCGTCAGCGGCTATGGAAGCTGACCTGAAGGACCACGTGGACGAGGTGCTGAGCACCCTGCGGCCGCGCGAGCGGCGGGTGATCCAGCTGAGGTTTGGCCTCACCGACGGGCACCAGCGGGCGCTCGACGAGGTGGCGCGCCGGCTCGGCACGAGCCGCGAAACCGTCCGGCAGCTGGAGCGGCACGCGCTGGACAAGCTGCGCCGTACCGGTCGCGCCGAAGCGCTTCGCTCATACGCCGCGAACTAGCTAACCATGGGGCTGAACCCCGCCCTAATCGCGCGGGTCAGCCCCTCCGGCGCTCCGCGCCACCTGCGGGCCAAGCCCGTTGAGGACGCGGCGCGCGCCTATTGATTGCCCCATGAATGGGGAGGAGCGCGCGTGATCGGGCTCGGTCAGTACGTGGCGTTTCTAGGCGTGTCGGTCCTCGTTATCTGCACGCCCGGCCAGGACACCGCTCTCACGATCCGGAACACTCTGCTCGGCGACCGGCATACGGGTTCGGCGACCGCGTTGGGCGTTTCGGCCGGCCAGGCGGCGTGGACGCTTGCGACCAGCGCCGGTTTGGCGGTGGTCCTCATGGCTTCGGCGCCGCTGTTCCTCACGATCCGGATCGCCGGCGCCGCGTACCTGATCTACCTCGGCGTGCGCTCGATATTGAAGGCGATCGCACACCGTGGCGCGGCCCTGGTTGAGGAGCCGTCGCTTGGGTCGCGCCTGACTCCGCGCGGCGCGTTCGTCCAGGGATTCGTCAGCAACCTCTCGAACGCGAAAATGGTTGCCTTCTTTATCAGCCTGCTGCCTCCGTTCGCCGGACCACACCCAAGCTTCCAGACCCTTCTCGCGCTTGGACTCAACTTCAGCCTCCTCACCCTGGTCTGGCTGATCGGCTATTCGTTTGCCGTCGAGCGACTGGGCCGCTGGCTCCGTCGCAGCTCGATTCGGCGGGCTCTCGATGGGCTGCTCGGCGCGGTCCTGGTCGCGCTCGGGGTACGCGTCGGTGCGGAAGCGATCGCTCAGTAAACCGCTCTCGTCTTCTTATGTGAGCGGGCTATATATTTGCGGTGCTGTTCGGCAGTGATTGACGTGGAGGAACTGGGGTATGCCAAGGGCAAAGCAGCTGTCACTGTGGTTGGCGGACCGGCCCGGGGTGCTGGGTGAGATCGCCAGCGCGCTGGGGGAAAAGAAGACCAACATCGTTGCGATCATGGCCGCGACCGAGGGTGGACGTGGGGCGGTGCGCATGGTGGTGGACAAGCCGGCCACGGCCAAGAAGGTGTTCGCGGCGCGCGGGTGGCAGACCACCGAAGAAGAGGTGGTTCAGGTCACGCTTGCGGACTCGCCCGGCTCGCTCGGCAAGCTGGCCTCGAAGCTGGGCAAGGCGGGCGTAAACATCGAGTACATCTATGCCGGCTCGGCGGGCAGCGCCCGCAAGCTGAACGCGTACCTCGGCGTCACGGACATCAAAGCCGCACTGAAAGCCGCTCGCTAGTCACCGCTTCGCCGCGTAGTCGTCCAGGCCTCGTTCCAGGCGCGCGAAGCCGCGGCGAATCTGAGCTCTGGCGTCTTCGACGAGGGCCGGGCCTTTGCGCCCTGCGCTGACGCGCCGGCGCACGTAGTCGACCATGGCGCGGTGCGCTCCCATCATTGCGGCCGCCGCCGCCATCGGCTCCACGTCACCTGGCTCGGATCTCGTGTCAGCCGCCAGCAGCTCGGCCAGGCGCTGTGTGTAGCGCTCGACGATCTCTCGCTCCCGTGCGACGAGGGAGGGGCTGGCGGCCACCGTGTCGCCGGCCTGGGTGATCGCCGCGACCCGTTCCTTGCTCCCCAGGGCTTCGGTGCCCTGGAGCAGCCGGCGGCGGAAAGCCCTGATCGCAGACTCGCCTCGGGGACGGCTGCGTACCGCCTCGAGGAGGTCCTCCTCGAAGAACTGCATCCCGCCGTAGAACAGGTCTTCTTTGGTGGGGAAGTAGTTGAAGACCGTGACCTCGGAAACGTCAGCCGCACGGGCGATCTCCGCCACTGTTACGTCTTCGAACCGGCGCTCGCCGAACAGACGTCGCGCGGTATCGAAGATGGCCTGCCTGGTCTTCTGCTTCTTGCGCTCCCTGAGTCCGGCTTCTGCAGCCACCGGGCAAGTCTAGCGGAATAGACTTAGCGCCCATAATATTTAAGTCACCATAAGATTGTGGTAGCTTAGCCACAAAGGCTGGATTCTGGAGGTGGCGTCAATGGATCTCTATTCGATCGTTCTTTTCGTCCACATCGTGGGTGCGCTTGTCCTCTTCGTGCTCCTGACGGTCGAAGGGGTTGGCCTCAGGGCCGGGTTCCCATCGGCAGCCCTGAACCGAGTCCTGGGGCCGATCTCAGCCCTCGCGATCCTGTTTCCTGGCCTCTACTTGATGAAGGCACAGTGGGGCTGGACCGGATGGGTCGTCGTGGGAATCGCGGCGTGGTTCTTGATCGCCGTCATTGGCGCCGGCACCGGGATCGGCGTCATGCGGGGACGCATCACCAGGCAGGCGGCGACGGCTTCGTGGTTGATAAGGGTCGGGATGGCGTTGGGCGTCGTCTTCGATATGACGGTCAAGCCCAGCCTGCTCGTGTCCCTGGGCGCAGTCGTCGCGGGGATTGCGATCGGGGGTGCGGTAAGCGTGGCCGGGCGCCGCGGGGTGCTGAGCACGTGAGCGCAGCTCCCGCGGTGGACCAGCAGTCGGGCGACGTTCCCCAGGCAAGCCGGCGGCGCTGGCTCGCCCTCGCCTTCATCGCGGTGGCGCAGCTCATGATCGCGCTCGACGCCACCATCGTCAGCATTGCGCTGCCCACGGCGCAGGCGGCGCTCCACGCCTCGGATGCTGACCGGCAGTGGGTCGTGACCGCGTACACCCTGGCCTTCGGCGGACTGCTGCTGCTCGGCGGACGGGTGGCCGACTATCTCGGGCGCAAGCGCGCGTTTCTCATCGGTCTCGCCGGGTTCTCGCTCGCCTCGATCATCGGTGGGGCGGCTCCAGACTTTGCCGTCCTGGTCGCTGCGCGCGCGCTGCAGGGTGCATTCGCCGCGTTGCTGGCTCCCACAGCACTCTCACTCCTGGCCGTCACCTTCACCGAACCACGAGAGCGGGCCACAGCGTTCGCGGTCTACGGTTCGATCGCCGGCAGCGGCGCGGCGATCGGAATGCTGCTTGGCGGCGCGCTGACCCAGTACCTCTCGTGGCGCTGGTGCCTCTACGTGAACCTACCCATCGCGCTCATCGCCGCGGTCGGTGGCTCGATGGTGCTGGCTCCGTCGAAGTCTCGGTCGCGACCCACCTTCGACATGCTGGGCGCATTGCTCGTTACCGGGGGGCTGGCTGCGCTCGTGTACGCGTGCACGAACGTCGTGGCGTTCGGCTGGTCATCCCCGAGCGTGACCGGGTTCTTGGTTGGCAGCGCCGTGATGCTGGTCCTCTTCGTGGTTCGTGAGTCGCGTGCAGCGACCCCACTCTTGCCGCTGCGCATCCTCGCCGACCGCAATCGGAGCGGTGCCTATATCACCGTGGGGTTGGGCCTGGCAGGCATGTTTGGAGCGTTTCTGTTCCTTACCTACTACCTCCAGGTCGTGCTTCTCTACCCGCCGCTGCAAGCTGGGCTGGCCTTTCTGCCCATCACGATTGCGTCGCAGGCCGGCTCATGGCTTATCGCGAGACAGCTCATGCCGAGGATTGCGCCGAGGTTGTTCATGGTCCCGGCCGCCCTGGTCGCGGTGGCCGGCATGGCGCTGCTGACGCAGCTCCATGTGGACACCGGCTACCTCTCGCTCGTGCTGCCGGCTGAGGTCCTGCTCGGATTGGGCATCTCGAGCCTGATGGTGCCCGCGTTCAGCATCGCGACGCACGGGGTCGATCCACGCGAGGCCGGCGTGGCCTCGGCCATGGTGAACACCGCCCAGCAGGTCGGAGCGTCGCTGGGGATCGCCGTGCTCAACACCATCGCGACGAGCGCAACCGCGGGGTTCGCCGGCGCGCGCTCGGTCGCCCTGGTGCACGGCTTTTCGGTGGCGACTGCCTGGGGAGCGGCGATCCTGCTCCTGGCTGCACTCACATCGGGGTTCCTGATCACCGCCAAGGCTCCTCGAAGAACCTCTTGACAGAGGCTTCGACGGTCCGGTATTCTACCGATTAGTTAATTAGCCAATGAGCAAAATACAGTGGCATCCGACCAGCTGAGCGTCACGTTCGCAGCCCTCGCCGATCCCACCCGGCGAGCGATCCTGGCCCGTCTTGCACAGGGCGAGGCCTCAGTCACGGAACTGGCCAAGCCGTTTGACCTGAGCCTCCCGGGCATCTCCAAACACCTGAAAGTGCTGCAAAAAGCCGGCCTCGTGACGCAGAGCCGCAACGCACAGTGGAGGCCGTGCCGGCTCGAGGCCGGGCGGCTCCACGAGGCCTCCGATTGGGTGGGGGAATACCGGCGCTTCTGGGACGAAAGCTTCCAGCGCCTGGACGACGTTCTGCAGGATTTAATACAGGAGGAGAAGAAGAAAAATGTTGGAAAAGGGAGCCAAGACGATGCCCAAGACTGAGTACGTGATCGAACCCGGCAAGCAGGAGATCATCTCGACGACGATTCTCGACGCGCCACGCGAGCTCGTGTTCAAGGCGTACACCGACCCCAAGCTCTTCGCGCAGTGGTGGGGACCCCGCCGCTACGAGGTCAAGATTGACAAGTTCGACTCGCGGCCGGGCGGCGAATGGAAGGTCGCGCACGTCGGAGCCGACGGCGCTAAGCATGGGTTCCGCGGCGTGAACCATGACGTAATCGCGCCCGAGCGGATCTGCCAGACGTTCGAGTACCTGGGGTTCCCTGGCCACGTCGCGCTCCAGACGGCCACTTTCGAGCCGCTGGGCAACAAGACCAAGCTGGTGGCTCACATCATTTTCGAGACGGTCATGGACCGTGACGGCATGGTCGCATCCGGAATGCAGGAGGGCGCTGACGAATCGGTCGAGCGGCTGGCCGAGCTGCTCGAGGGCATGAAGTCCGGCAAGTGACCAAGACGAAGTCAGGGCTCGAGCAGCTGCACGTGCTGCTCGGGTCCTGGGTCACGGAGAGCAAGAGTTATTCGGAGGGACGGGGGTCGGCAAGATCAGCGAGGACAGAAAGACGATCACCGGCCAGTGGGAGATGTCGGAGGATGGAAAGCAATGGCACGTCGACTTCGACCTGAGCTATCGGAAGCACTGAGCGAACCAGCCGGCAAACAGGCGGTCGACTCATACATAGCGGCGGCCCCGAGAGACGCGCAGCCGCTGCTGCGCCAGCTCCGCAAGACGATCAAGGCCGCGGCGCCGGACGCAGTGGAGAGAATCAGCTACGGCATGCCTCATTACGAGCACAAGGGGCGGCTGGTTTACTTCGCCGCCTTCAAGACTCACATCGGGCTCTACCCCGCTGGGTATGCCGACAAGTATCCCGAGATGAAGCGATACATGGCCGGAGCCGGCACCCTTCGATTTCCGCTGGGGGAGCCTCTACCGGTCGCGCTGATAGGAAAGCTGGTGAAAGCCCGAGTCAAGGAAAACGAGGCCAAGAAAACCCGCTAGAAAGGTGGAATCCTTGCGCCGTCTTTTGAAAAGTCGATCAGCTTGCGCAATCGCCGTACGCGGGTCTCGTCGCGCTTGGCGCTGACCACCCAGAATGCGGCGGTCTTCCGATAGGAGGGTGCCTGCGACTCGAAGAACTTCCACGCGGATCTGTGCTTACGAAATTCCGCCTCCTGCTCCGGGTCCAGTCCCCGCAAACGGTTCTCGTAGGAGTAGATCTGCGACCTCGCCTCGTCGCGTGCCGCGAATGCGGCGCGGCCGCTGGCGTGGACAAGTCCGAGCTTTTCGAGCTCGGCGAAGCGCCGGATGTTCACTGCACTCCAGACGCTTCGCATCCGCCGGGGAGTGATGCGCTGAGCCCCCTTGTCGTCGCCCAGCGAGTAGCGCACGCTGTCGATCCAGCCGAAGCACAGCTCCTGGTCGACGACTTCGGGCCAGGTGACCGAGGCTCGACCGGACCGCTTGTTGTGATAGCCGAGCCAGAGCTGCGTCGCGGTGTCGTGGTTGGCCTCGAACCATGCCCTGAGCTCCGCCGAGGTGGCAAAGAAGATGACGTTTTCGGGCGTCGGCATGGCCAACCAATCTAACGGTGCGCCATCCTTACCGGCGTGAATCAGACGTCGGGCGCGAAGCGCCGATTGGCCGATCTGTCCGGCACCAACCCAGACCGGCTGTCGGGCATCTCCGACGGCATCTTCGCGGTCGGTATGACGCTGCTCGTCCTCGGGCTGGTGGTGCCGGCGGCGCAAGACACGGGTGTCACCGAAGCCCAGCTCTGGGACGTGCTGCAGAAACTCGCCCCTCACGTGCTGGTCTACACCATGAGCTTCATGACCCTCGGCATCTTCTGGCTGGGACAGGGGACTCAGCTGAGCCGGCTGGCGCGCAGCGACCGCAACTTCATGTGGATCCACCTCGTGTTCCTCTTCTCGGTGACACTTGTCCCTTTCTCGACCGCACTCCTGGCCAACTACTACTGGCTGAAAGTCGCGCTCGTCGAGTATTGGCTGAACATCGTGGTGCTCGGTGCAACCCTGTTTGCGGGTCTCCTGTACGGCCTCCGCGCCAACCTTTTTCAGGAGGAGGGCAAGCACGAGATGTCGTACCTCATGCGAGGGCGCATCTTGATCGCCCAGGCTCTCTACGCCGTAGCGACGTTGCTCTCCTTGGTCTTTCCAACATGGGTGAGCATTGCCCTGATCTTCCTGATCCAGCTCAACTACGTCCTGGCGCCCCGGATCCCCTTCCTCCACCGCTTCTAACGGTCTGAAGCCACCGGCCGCCTGAATAGAATGCCCGCTGTGACAGCAGACGAACTGCCGCGCGGTGCGCTCACGGGCAAGGTCGGGGTCGTTGTCGGCGGCGCAAGCGGCATCGGGAGGATGGTCGCTCGAGCCCTGGCGAAGCAGGGGGCGCGCGTGGTCGTCGCCGACTTCGATGCAGCGCGGATGGAACGGACCGTGGAGGAGCTCCTCCGCCTTGGGAGCGCCGACGCGGTGCTCGCTCTGCCGACCGACGTGCGGAGCGAATCGTCGGTCCGATCGCTGGTGGGAGACGCGATCAAGGCGATGGGGCAGGTCGACATCCTGGTCAACATGGCCGGGGTGGTCCTGCATGGCCCGCTCGACCACATCAAGCCGAGCGACTGGAAGTGGATGCTGGAGACAAACGTACTCGGCACTGTCCGCACGACCATGGCGGTGCTGCCCCACATGCTCGAACGCCGCTCCGGCCATATCGTCAACGCCGTGCCGCTCGGATCCCTGGTCACGACGAGCCCCCTCGAGGTTCCGTACGACAGCGGCTACGCGGCGGTGGCGACGTTCACGTATGGGCTCGCGATGCTCGCTGCCGGACAAGGCGTTCACGTCTCGATGTACGTCACCGGCTCGAAGGCGCCCCTCATCGGGCAGAACACTCGGACCCGAGGCGTGAGCCGGCTCCTGAGGTCGAGCGACGGGCTCGAAGAAGCGGCGCCAGGGAGTGAGCAGCTGGTCGACAGCCTGATCGAGGCGGTGAATCAGCCGAGGTTTCTCGTGTTCGCAGACCCGGCTGATGCAACCTCCGTTCCAGATCGCTGGGGCGAGCCGCAAAGAGTCGCTGCGCGGTGAACGTTCCCACCGACCTGCTGTCCAGCATCGGCATCTGCGTCGGTTTCGCCGCGTTGATCGCCGCGGTGACGTGGCGCTTCCGCCAGCCGCTGATCATCGCCTACCTCGCCACCGGGGTGATCATCGGCCCCAACATCGGCCTGAGGTTCATCACCAACCAGGAGAGCATCTCGACCGTGGCCGAGATCGGCCTCATCCTGTTGCTCTTCGTCATCGGCCTCGAGATAGACCTGCGCAAGATGGCCTCTGGCGGCGCCGCGGTCCTGCTCACAGGCGCACTGCAGGTCCCGATCTGCGTCGCGCTTGGGCTCGCGTTCTTCTACCTGTTCGGGGTGCAGAACGCACCGCACAACTACGAGCTGCTCTACCTCGCGGCGTGCATGAGCCTCTCGAGCACGCTGGTAGTCGTCAAGATCCTGAACGACAAGTTCGAGCTCGACACGCTGCCCGGCCGGATCACGCTGGGCGTGCTGGTTATCCAGGACCTTTGGGCGGTCGGCATGCTCGCGGTGCAGCCCAACCTCCTCAACCCCAACCTCGTCCCGCTCCTCGGTTCGCTGTGGCGTGGCGCGCTGCTTGTGGTAGGTGGTTTCGCCGTCGCGAAATATGTGCTGCCGCACATGTTCCGAATGGTCGCGAAGGCCCCTGAGCTGGTGCTCGTCTCGGCCCTTGCCTGGTGCTTCTTCCTGGCAGGCGCCGCGAGTTTGATCGGGCTCTCCCGGGAGATGGGGGCGTTGATCGCCGGGGTGAGCCTGTCCACGTTTCCCTACAACATCGACGTTGTGGCAAAGGCGGTCAGCATCCGCGACTTTTTCGTGACGCTGTTCTTCGTCGCGCTCGGGATGCAGATACAGATTCCCAGCCTGAACGCGCTGGAGATCGCGCTTGCGGCATCGGTGTTCGTCATCGTCAGCCGCCTCGTCGTCGTCCCGATCCTCTACGCGCTTCGGCTGGGCCTGCGCACCAGCATCATCCCCGCCATCAACCTCGCCCAGGTCAGCGAGTTCTCGATCGTGATCGCGTCACTTGGCGTCACACTTGGCCAGATCAGGCAGGACGTCCTGACGATCGTCATCGTCACGTTCGCCGTCACGTCGGTCGTCTCCACGTACATGATCAATTTCAGTCACCCGATCCAGAGGCTGTTGACTTCCGTTTTCAAGACCCTCGGCCTGAAGGACCTCGGTGCGGCCAGCGCGGAAGACGCCGAGGTGCTGCACCAGCCGGTGATCTTTCTGGGTTTCTTCCGGGATACCAGCTCGATCCTCTACGAGTTCGAACATGAGGGCACCGCCGAAGAGTCGAGGGCATTCGTCGAAAAGATCCTGGTCATCGACTTCAACCCGGCCGTCCTGGGTGAGCTGCGCAAGAAGAACATCAAATGTGTTTACGGCGACATCGCCCACTCAGACACGCTGCGGCACGCAGGGGTCGAGCACGCCAAGCTCGTCGTGTCGAGCATCACGGACGACGTGCTGCGAGGCACGAGCAACCTGCGCCTGATGCATATAGCGAACATGCATGCCCCGAATGCCCGTGTGGTCCTCACCACGGAGCACATTCCGCAGGCCCTGCACTTCTACGAAGAGGGGGCGGACTTCGTGTTCATCCCCCGCCTGTACTCTGCTGCCGCGTGCGCCCGGATCCTGCGCAAGGGCCTGGCGGGAGGCTTCGAAGAGATCCGGTCCCAGGCCATCGACCACCTTTCGCACCGGCAAGAAGTCCTGGCGTAACGATTCGCTCCGCACCGCCAGAAGTGCGGAATTGCCGCTCCAGGTAACGCTTCTCCGTATCTTGGCGGTGTGGACACCGCCCGGCTGAGTCCTCTGGAACCGCTTGCCCACGCCTACGAGCGCGCGGTGCCGGTCGACCCCCAGGACGACGGCCTTTTCGGGCCGCGAAGCATCGTCTGGCGGGTCAATCGCGATCGCTGCTTTCCCCTAGCGGGCATGCGGTCCCTGATGATCCAGGCCCTGCACCCGCTGGCCATGGCGGGTGTCGACCAGCACAGCACGTGGCGGCGGGATCCATTCGGGCGGCTCGCCGCGACCAGCAGCTACCTCCTGACGACGACCTATGGCGACACCGCCGCGGCCCTTGCGGCGGCTGCCTGGGTCCGCAAGATCCACGTCCACGTCCGCGGTGTCGACCCCGAAACGGGCCTCGCTTACAGCGCGGAGGACCCGGCCCTGCTCCTGTGGGTCCACGCCGGCATGGTCGACTCTGTGATCGACGTCGTTCAGCGCTACGGCCGCGTGCTGGATGCGCTCGACGCCGACCGCTACGTCGCGGAGATGGTCCGTTTCGCCGAGATCGTTGGGGTGCCGGCCACCCGGGTGCCCACCACCGTGGCCTCACTGCGGGCATATCTCGAGTCTGTGGAGCTTCGCCGGGCCACTCCTGCCGCAAAGGACGCCATCTCGGTCGTGCTTGAGCCACCGGATCTCGACGCCGAGATGCGCGACCTGTGGCATGACCTCGGTCAGGTCGCCGTCGGCACGCTCCCTGCGTGGGCGCGAGACATGTACGGTTTCGCCGCTCCACCGGAGGATCTGATGGAGCGGGAGCCGGTCCGCCAGCTGCTCGGCGCCCTCGACCTGGCGTTCGAGTCGCTGCCCGGCGTCCTGGAGGCCCGGCAGCGAATCGAGCTCCGCATGCGCGGTTGACCGCTGCGACACAGGCGCTCAGGCAGTCGCGCGTCAGTCGCGGCGCGGCCCTGGCCAGGCTTGCCCTGCGCATCGGCGGCCGTTATGTAGCCCGATCGCCGCGACTCCTGTTCGCCTCGGTCGAGCGGCGGAGCGAGCTCCGCCACGACCTGGCCCTTCGCTCGGCTGACGAGGTCGCCGAGGAGCTCGGCTCGATGAAGGGCGTGCTCATGAAGCTCGGCCAGATGGCGAGCTACATCTACGAGGACATGCCGCTCACGTTCCGTATCGCGATGTCGCGGCTGCAGCACAGGGCGCCACCGATGACGGCGGCGCTTGCTTCGTCGGTGATCGTCGATGAGCTGGGCGACATGCCGGAGCGCATTTTCGCGCAATGGGACCCGCTGCCCTTCGCGGCGGCTTCGATCGGCCAGGTGCACCGGGCCATCACGCGCGACGGTCGCGCGGTGGCCGTCAAGGTCCAGTACCCGGGCATCGCGCGCAGCATCACCTCCGACCTGCGCAACGTCGGACTGCTGCGCCGCATCGTCGGCGCTGCGTTTCCCGGTCTTGATGTTCGATCGCTCGTGGACGAGCTCGGCGAGCGTCTGCAGGAAGAGGTCGATTACGTGCGGGAGGCGCAGAGTCAGGAGATGTTCGCCCGCTACTACGAGGGGCATCCTGTCATCCGCGTGCCGCATGTCCTGGCCGAGATGAGCACGTCACGGGTGCTCACCAGTGAGCTGGTCTCGGGGGCGAGCTTTGACGAGCTCCTGGAATGGAACCAAGAGGAGCGCGACCTCGCCGCGGAGACGATCCACCGGTTCGTCTTCCGGAGCCTCTACCGTCTCCATGCCTTCAACGGCGACCCACACCCCGGCAACTACCTCTTCCATGGCGGCGGCCGCGTGACCTTCCTTGACTTTGGGCTGACCAAGCAGTTCACCGACGATGACCTCGCGCCGCTCATCGACGCCGTGAGGTTTCTGGTCTTCGAGAAGGACTTTGAGGCGTTTCGCGCCGCCCTCGAGCGGGCGGGATTCCTGCGGGCCGGTGCTCCTGTGCCGACGCAGGTCGTCGTCGATCGCTTCGGCCAGTTCTACGGCACTGTCCTGCGAGACGCCCCGATGACGATCACGCCGGCCTATGCGTCGGCCATCGTCCGGCGCTTCTTCGACGCCCGCGGCCCGCTGGCGCCGTATTCGGACGTGCCGCGGGCATACGTGATCATGCAGCGCATCAACTTAGGTCTCTATGCAGTCCTTGGCAGCCTCAACGCGACCGCCAACTGGCGGCGCATCGCGGAGGAGATCTGGCCCTTCCGCAACGGTCCGCCGTCGACTCCCATCGGCGAGGCCGAAGCACGCTGGGAGGCGAATTCCCTCAGCAAACAAGGTCAAAAAGTGGTAAAGAATTAGGTAGCTGCAGGCTTAATTCAAGCTTCTTGCTGGGGGATGAATATGGCGAATACCGGGGGTTCGGCTGTTCTGTCGTCCATGGCGCCGGAGGAGCGGCGAAAACAGATGGTGCGCGCGGTGGTCGCCAGCACCGTCGGCACCTCGATCGAGTGGTACGACTACTTCCTGTTCGGCACCATGGCGAGCCTCGTGTTCCCGCACCTGTTCTTTCCGAAGTCCGACCACCTGGCGGGGACGCTCAACAGCTACGCGATCTTCTTCGTGGGCTTCCTGGCCCGGCCCGTCGGCGCCTGGCTGTTCGGCACTTACGGCGACCGGATCGGCCGCAAGGCGACCTTGATCGTGACCTTGTTGTTCATGGGGATCGCCACGTTCTTGATCGGCGTCATGCCGACGTATACCAACATCGGCCTGTGGGCGGCGGTGATCCTGGTCGTCCTCCGCGCCTGCCAGGGCATCGGCGTCGGGGGCGAGTGGGGCGGCTCGGTATTGATGTCCATGGAGTGGGGAAGCCAGAAGCGGAAGGGCTTCCTCGGCAGCTGGCCGCAGTTCGGTGTACCCATCGGACTGGTCCTTTCCAACGGTATTACGGCGGCTACTGTGACGCTTGCCGGTTCGGCGACGTTTGAGTCCTGGGCCTGGCGAATCCCGTTTCTGCTCAGCATCATCCTTGTCGCGGTCGGTCTCTACATCCGGCTCGGGATCATGGAGACACCCGTCTTCCAGGCGATCCTGGCGGAGCGACGAACCGAGCCGGCGCCCGTCAGGGAGGTATTTCGCCGCAACTGGAGGGAGATCGTCCTCAGCGCGCTTCTCCGGCTGCCTGAGCAAGCACCGTTCTACCTCTTCACCGTCTTCGTATTCACATTTGGCGCCTCCGCCACCAAGCTCGACAAGCCTTTCTTGACCTGGGCGGTGAGCGTCGCCGGCCTGGTCTCGTTCATCTCCATCCCGCTCTTCGGGCACCTGTCTGACAGAGTTGGTCGCAAGACGATTTACATGGCCGGCATCGTGGTCATGGCCATCTGGGGATTCCTCTACTTCGGGCTCTACGCGACCGCGATACCCATCGTCGTTTTCATCGTGATCGCGCTCTCCTTGATTCCGCACGACATGCAGTACGGCCCGCAGGCATCGTTGATCGCCGAAAGCTTCACCGGGCGCCTGCGCTACAGCGGCGCCTCGCTTGGCTACCAGTTCGCCTCGATCATCGCGGGCGGTCCGGCTCCGAGCATCGCACTCGGGATCTGGACGGGGTTCCTGTTCATCGGACCCTGGAAGGTACTCTCGCCGCTTCCCGCCAAGAACCCCTACATGATCAGCCTCTACATCCTCGCGTGCTGCGTGGTCGGTTTCATCGCCGTGGCGCTCTTGAAGGACCGCTCGGCGTACGACCACACGCAGGAATACGACGAGCAGGAGGTGACGGCCGCCACCGGGAAGGTCGGCCGGCCGGTGCCCGGATAGTCCGGTTTCTGTGGGGAGCGCCCGCGTTATCGGTATGAAGCCGTGCGGGCGCTCACCATCGTCAACGTCTCCCTGTGGATCGTGCTGTTCATGGGTTGGCTCCAGTACACGATCGCGGTTGGCTGGGCCGACCCGATCAGCTCCGAGGTCCGCTGGATCCTCGGTTTGACCGCCGTTCTTCTCGGCCTGCTGGGCTTCTTGCGAATCAGAAGGCACCAAGCGATTCTTGGATAGAGTGTCCGCATAGCGGACCAACCCTTTCCGATAATCGCCGGCCAGCTGAGCCTCGTCGACATTCTCCTCATGCTCGCGCCGGTCGCGGTCGCGCCCCTGGGCCTTCGCCTGGTTCCGCTGTCGGCCCGCCGAGCCAGAAAGCTGCTCCGCGCGGCGAGGCTGCTGCAGCCTTTCGGCGCCGTCCTGGTGATCGCCTCGTTCCTGGTCCCCGCCGGCCGCTGGGCCGCCCTCCTCGCCGCGGGCTGGTTGGCGGTGTGCGCGATCGCCGGCCTCGCCGGCGCGAGCGAGCTGGTCGAGTCACGGTCCATCGCGCCGGGGCACCTGCTGCCTGCCGCCGCGGTCGGGTTCCTGGCTGTCGGGGCGGGCTGGCTCGTCGCGGCGCGCGGCGGGATCAGCCTCGGATACAGCGCCCCGATCGTCGAGCTGACGGCGGTGCATTTCCACTACGCCGGGTTCGCGGCGACCGTGATGGCGGCCCTTGCGTTTGAAGCCCTACGCGATCGTTCGAGCCGTCTTCGCGGGATCTGCGCGGCGGCGGGAATGCTCGTCGTGCTGGGCACGCCTGTGACCGCGACCGGCATCGCCACCGGGACTGCGGCGCTGACCGTGATCGGGCCGTTTCTGCTGGCCGCCGGAATCCTGACCAACGCCGCTCTCACCGGATTCCTCATCGCGCCGCGACAGCGGGTGGCGGGCGCCCGGTGGTTGCTCACGATCTCCTCAGCAGCCGTCGTCGTACCCATGCTCCTCGGGGTCGACTATGCCCTCGCGCGCGTGCTGCCGGTTCCCGCCCTTGACCTCCGGACGATGGCGATCGTGCATGGTGACCTCAACGCCGTGCTCTATTCGCTGCTCGGGCTGGCGGGTTGGGCGATGGCATGACCGAGCCGGTGCTGGTCTTGCTCTTCGACGGGACTTGAGGCGTTTGAACACGCATGGCGCGCTGGATCCGCCGGCGCGACCCGGCCGGCCGTGTGCAGGTCATCGCCAACCAGAAACCAGGCGCGCTCGAGCGCTACGGCCTCACGCGTGAGGAGGCGGACCGGGCGGCCTGGAGCGTCGACCCAGACGGGAGCCGGCGCGAGGGCGCAGCGGCGCTCAACCGAGTCCTGGCTGAGCTTGGAACGGGTTGGGCGGCGTTTGCCGCGCCGTACCGACTCCGTCCGGTGGCTGCCCTCGAGGAGCTCCTCTATCGCTGGTTTGCGTCCCGGCGATCGGGCTTCCGTCGCCTGGGGGTGACACCGGAGTGCGATGAACCAGGGTCGGACTGCGGATGACTGAGCTTTTTGCGGCCGAGCACGCCGGCGCGTTGCTCGTCATCGCAGCAATGACCGCGGGCCTTGTCGTCCTCGGGCGTAGGCGGCCTGGCCTCTGGCTTCGAGGCCTGGCGCTGATCCTGGTCGCGGATGAGGTCAGCTGGTGGGTGTTCCTCGCGGCAGGCGGAGGAGAGCCCGGCCAGCGAGCCCAGCCACTGCCCCTGCAGCTGTGCGACGTGGCCATCTTCGTTGCGGCGGCTGCGCTCTGGACCCGCCGGCAGCTGCTCGTAGAGATCACGTATTTCTGGGGGCTCGCCGGAACCCTCCAGGCGCTGCTCACGCCGGACCTGGCGCAGCACTTTCCGAGCTACCCGTACCTCCAGTACTACATCGCGCACGGTGGCGTGGTGGCGGCAGCGCTGGTGCTGGTGGCCGGCATGCGCCTGCACCCGCGGCCGTGGGCGGTGGCCCAGGTGGCGTTGGTGACGGTCGCCTACACCGGGTTTGTCGGGCTGGTCGATGCAGCGACCGG